>Ga0213833_1001197_pt1 | contig 19459 bp, 15 predicted proteins | sample SWATP21_FD_160575 | JGI IMG/M metagenome (GOLD analysis project Ga0213833, IMG submission 160575) | Coastal seawater microbial communities from Marineland, Florida, United States - SWA TP2 #1 | ecosystem: Environmental > Aquatic > Marine > Coastal | place: USA: Florida | collected 2016-08-14
TCAATTCATTTCTCATTGTGGATACTGCGGCATTATCGGCATCTTTCTCCTGTCCTTGATTAATAAAATCATAGCAAGATATAGCCGCTTGCTGCACCACATTAAGATAATCTTGAATTACTGCACCCATCCTAATTCTAACTTAAACACAAACAAAATTAATAACTCGATTTTTCACATATACTACCTTTTTTACGCTTCTCCCACCTATTACTTTTTTTACATTTTCCATCTCCTTTGCTATCTCTTCAACTATGTTCTGCTCTTCATCTGGAGCAATATCTATCACTGCGTAGGTTTTACCATTTATTTGCACCGGAATAGATATTATACTGCTTTCCATTAATCTATCATCCACCTTTGGCCAAGCACTTAGCTGCATATAGTCAGTATACCCTAAGCACTTCCATAATTCTTCTACAACATGGGGGATAATCGGATAGAACATCTTCAAGAACGCCTCCAGCCCATACTTTAGTAAATTTCTTGGCAGCTGAGATGAGCGGCCTGTCATATAGTTGCTAAACTCCCTCAGATTTGCCACAACTTTATTAAAGTATAGGCTATCCATATTGTTGGTTACATTATAAATAGTCTGATTAAGCATAATGAGGAAGTCCTTTTCCTCTTTTGATAGTGCATTTAAATCTTTGTTTATGCTGCTATCACTATCAGCAGCACTAATATATCCTTCATTCTTTTCAGTCGCAACATCGCTATCTGCTTGCTTATCTTGAAGGAAATTTGTAATAAAATCGTATATGTCTGACAAATATTTATGTACTTTTGATATACCATTAGTGCTCCACTCTATATTACGCTCTGGTGGGGAATCGGACGATACAAAGAGACGTGCAGCATCTGCGCCATACTCTTTTATTATATCGTCAATCTCTATTGTATTTTTCTTTGATTTACTCATTTTTTCGATAGCTACCTTCCTTACAGAAGCGCCATTATCTTTACGACAGTACTTTTCACCATCATTGGTTCCGCTGTCATTGGCGACTACATTACTTGGATGTACCCAGTCTCCACCTTCATCTTTATAGCTCATGTGACATACCATGCCCTGGGTCGTAAGTGCGGAGAACGGCTCCACTACATTGTAATAGCCACATTTTTTCAGTGCTCTAGAAAAGAATCGAGAATAAAGCAGGTGCATAATAGCATGCTCTATACCTCCTATATAGCGATCTACCGGCATCCAATACTCGCACTCTTCTTTATCCACAGCATCATCATGTGACGGGTTACAAAAGCGTGCGAAATACCATGAAGACTCCATAAACGTATCAAATGTATCTGTCTCTCTTTCTGCATTATCTCCACATTGAGGGCATTTCACGTATTTCCATGTAGGATGAGTATCTAGTGGATTTCCCCCCAGCTGAAAATCAATATCATCTGGTAAAGTTACTGGCAATTCATTTTTTGGTACGGGAACAGCACCACATGATTTACAATGTATTACTGGGATGGGGGCGCCCCAATAGCGCTGTCTAGATACACCCCAGTCCCTTAGTTTAAAATTAACTGCCTTCTTTCCCAATCCTGTAGTTTCTATATGCTTAATCATTGCATCTCTTGCAGATACTACATCCATTCCATTTAAGAACTCTGAATTAATCATTGTTCCATCATTTATAAATGCTGTATTGTTAATATCATCATCAGCACCACATAATTCTGAGCTGCTAACATCACCACTATCTGCTGCAATCACACGACATATAGCAATATCATACTTCTTAGCAAAAGCATGATCCCTCTCATCGTGTGCTGGGCAGCCAAAGACAGCGCCCGTACCATAGCCAGATATAACAAAATTTGTAACATATAATGGTAGCACTTTGCTTGAGTCGAACGGATGCTGCACCATGAATTCAGATAGATAACCGACTTTATCTGCCACATCAATAGCCTGTTGTGATATATCTTCTTCTTTGCATTTCCGTATCAAATCGCCTAGTTCTTGAGTTTTTCGCATTTTATTTACTAATGGGTGATCATGAGCAATAGCAATGAATGTAACTCCGAATAAAGTCTCTGCTCTAGTTGTATAGGCCGTGACGCAATCACCCCTAATATTTGCATCACTACCAACAATCTGGAAATTAACCTCCACTCCCTCTGAGCGACCTATCCACTTTTCCTGCATTAATCGCACCTTATTTGGCCACTTATCGAGCAAAGCCAGATCTTTTAGTAACTCTTCTTGAAAATATGTTGTGCGCAGGAACCATTGCTTTATCTTACGCTTTTCGATTAGTGCGCCTGATCTCCATCCTCGACCGTTTTCTACCTGCTCATTTGCCAATACAGTACAATCCACAGGATCCCAATTAACTATAGATTCTTTCTGATAAGCTAGACCGTTAGCCATAAAATCTATAAAAATGGATTGCTCATGCTTATAGTATTCTTTGTCTGAGGTATTAATCTCTCTGCTCCAATCATACGATATGCCAATCGATTTAATTTGGCGCTTCATATTTGCTATATTATGCTTTGTCCAGTCTTTTGGGTGGTAGTTATTTTTGATGGCAGCATTTTCTGCTGGTAACCCAAAAGCGTCCCATCCAATAGGGTTCAAAACGTTATATCCCTGCATTCTTTTATATCGAGCAACTATATCGGAGTAAGTATAATTGCGTAGGTGCCCTATGTGAATATTTCCGGATGGATAAGGGAACATAGCTAGCACATAATACTTCGGCTTTTCTACAGTATGCTTTCCCTTTTCTTGCTTTTCTTGTTTAGCCCCTCCTCCTCCTCTTTTTTTCTGCTGCTCAAATACTTTATCTTTTTCCCAAGATTCTTGCCATTTACACTCTATCCTAGTATGATTATACATAATACCCTTATAACTTGTTACAAAATAGGCCAAAAACGTTTAAAAATTGCTTATTTCTGCAGCATTTTACTACAATTTGTAACTATATACAAGTCGTGTTCATAATTGACGCATCTCACCATTTCTACTTACTTACAGAAGTGAATCTGACAATTTTTTTAGCTGTTATTTGGGTGCAATCACCATAAATATTTGTCGTCTCTCCATCTTAGGGTGCACCTCTATAATGCCGTGCTCTTCTATATCTTGGCAGAATTTATTCATTACATTAAAGCCTACATCATTGTGAGTTACTTCTCTTCCCTTAAATAACAGGGTTACACGCACCTTATTTCCTTTTTGTAGGAATCTGCCTGCATTACGCAATTTCACCTCATAATCACCCTGAGCAATTGACGGGCGCATTTTGATTTCTTTTACTTCTACAGTTTTTTGCTTCTTCTTTAGAGCATGCTCCTTCTTCTGGACTGAATAGCTATATTTACCAAAATCTTCTACTTTACAGACTGGAGGAGTTGCTGTAGGGGAGATTTCTATTAAATCTAAGCCTTTGGAGTGGGCATATGACAAAGCTGACTCTATGGACGATATACCGATCATTGATCCATCACTATCAATGAGTCTCACTGTATGGGATTTAATTTGATTATTTATATTAATTTTGTTTTTATTACGATTCATACACTTTATTGATTACAAATACATGGATAAACATATGGGTAATAAAGCATAATAAACACAATAATACAAGGGCAAAACACCAAAATACCATATTTAGATAATGAGATTGCTTATTTTTACAATATATCACACGCCTTTCCATCTCTAAAACATTATGCATAATACCTTACCCTCCATCTATGTGCTTCTTTTTTGTACACACATACACATCACTCTATACGCTGATACGTTCAGAATGTACGATAATATGTGGATATTTATTTCTATGAGTTTGTAGCAATTTTTTTACTAGCTTAATCACGCCTGTACGCACTTTATCCTCATTTTTGCTGACTTTATCAGAAGATAAGAAATCTGAAACCTCTTCTACTATTAAATCAAGAAGTTCCACGTCCTCGCGCTTATCTATTACACCAGGCAACAAGATTTTCGGTTGTCGTATGAGTCTCTGCTTACGGTTAAAGATAAGAATTACAACGGCGATACCGTCTTTCATCATGCTGCGTCTATCTCTCAATATATTGCTTGAAATATCAATGATACTGTTGCCATCAAAAGCGAGATAGCCAGACGGTAATGTTCCAATAACAGAAGCACCATCATCTGATATATGGATCACATTACCATTGGTTACTTCCACAGTGTGCGGTATTCCAATAGATTTTGCGAAATTACAGTGTTCATACAAATGCATTGCCTCTCCGTGCACTGGTATCACAATTTTCGGCTTAATGATACTATATAATTCTTTAATTTCGTTGCGCGCTGGGTGTCCAGATACGTGCACAAAATTATTTTGTTCATGCACTACTTTTACACCCAATTTATGGAATTTATTGAATAAATCGAATATACGTCTCTCATTTCCTGGGATTACCTTTGATGAGAAGATGATCATATCACCTTTCGCAACAGAAATATATTGATGAGCAGACTGGACAATTTTGCTTGTTGCAGCAAGCTCCTCTCCTTGACAGCCACTGCATATAACCAGCACCTCTTTGCGATCGAATTTATTAAAGCTGTCCGCAGGTAGAAACTCATCTATTCCATCCATATATCCATACTGCTTTGCAGCGTTATACAGTCTCCATAATGACCTACCAACCAGTACAACTTTCCTATTATTGTCTGCAGCCGCTTTTGCTATCGAATGTATTCGAGCGATGTTAGATGAGAAGGTAGTAACTATCACCAAGTTTTCTTTTTCACTTGATATAATATTTGCTAAATTTTTTGATAAATCACCTTCAGAACCAGATTCACCTTCATTGAATATATTGGTAGAGTCGCCTACTAATGCCAATACACCTTCTGCTGAAACTCGTTCTAAAGCTTCCTTGTCGGTTACTTCGCCAACAACAGGATTTGGATCTATTTTCCAGTCTCCAGTATGGAAGATATTACCACCACCGCTATAAATCATTATTCCATGCATATCCGGAATAGAGTGGGTAATTGGAATAAATTCAAAAGCAAATTCTGATAATGTTATCTTATCATTCGCTACAACATCGATAATTTCTACATTCTCATCATGTTTAAATTCTGATAATTTAGATTCAAGTAAGATTTTATTGAAACCTGTAGTATATATAGGACACCCTATTGCGCTCCATATATATGGTACAGCCCCGATGTGATCTTCATGGGCATGTGTGACAAGCAAAGCTTCTACATCATCCTTATACTCCTCCAAAAAATCTGGTAGAGGTAGCACGATATCCACCCCTGGATAGTGACCATCAGCGAAACCTATACCCATATCAACAATGATCCATTTACCATTATAGTGGTAAGCATTTAAATTCATCCCTATCTCTGCTGCACCACCAAATGGTACAAAAAGAAGCTTATTACTATGTTTTGCTATATCTAAACTCATTATAAAATATCTTAAATATCTTAAAAATTAAAATTACACTTAAAAATTAAAAGCATCATACTACATGAGCGTGATGCGTGCGTGCATTTGCACTTAATACGTTTTGACCTCTAGTTTTAGACAAAATATACGCAAACACAATAAAACTACAAGCCCTACACTATTTTTGGTATTGCTGGAAGTAACTAAACTATCTTCATTAAAAACACATATAAATACACACATTCACTATTCATTTACACAACTTATCACTACTATACAATTTGGCAGGAGTAACTGCTATTTCTGTCGCAACATATAATAACAAACACAAAAATACACTTTTCATCACAGCATCATGTTAATTTCCTATACGTAGCACAGCTAATCAAGATAGCACATTAGATAGCACACAATTTTGTTCATGTTCCAACTAAACCTGTTTAAACAGAACATGCCTCAGTTCTTGAAAATTCTCCAGCACCTTTCCTACACCCATTACAACACATTTCAAGGCATCTTCAGCAATATAGACAGGCAGACTCACCTCTTTGTGTATCATCTTATCAATGCCTCCGAGCAAAGCGCCTCCCCCACTTAAAAATACACCACTGCTCATAATATCTGCGGATAATTCTGGTGGAGAAAGCTCTAGTACATGTCTTATTGTATCTATAATGCGGGATACTGGCTCTTTCAAGCTATCCGAGATTTCAAGCATTGATACGCTAATTTCTGAAGGTATGCCTGTCGATAAGTCACGACCCTTCATCACAATCATTACATTACTATCTGCATTTGTAATGTCCTCTATGCTCTTCTTCACTTTCTCAGCTGTAGATTCTCCTATCAGTAGGTTATACTCCTTTTTCACATAATTCACGATAGTTTCATCCATTGTATCGCCACCCACCCTAATAGACTTTGCATAAACAACTCCGCCTAAAGAAATAACTCCGACTTCAGTTGTTCCACCGCCAATGTCAACAATCATAGAACCACTGGGTTCTGTTACAGGTAACCCGGCCCCTATAGCAGCTGCCATGGGTTCTTCTATCAGATATACATCTCTTGCACCAGCTGATTCAACGCTCTCCTGTATCGCCCTTCTCTCCACTGGAGTAGAACTATTTGGTACGCATACCACAACGAGAGGTCTAGATAGGAAGAAATTACTTATATCTACGGATCTAATAAAGTGCTTAATCATCTCCTCAGCTGCTGTAAAATCAGCTATCACACCATCTTTCAGTGGTCTAGTAGCAACGATACCGCTAGGTGTTTTGCCAAGCATCATTTTTGCTTCTGCTCCGAAAGCATACGGAACCATCGTGCCTTTGTGGTGCGACATAGCTATCACAGAAGGCTCATCTAACACAAGGCCGCGCCCCGGGACATACACCAAAATGTTGGCCGTACCAAGATCTATAGCGATACTTGGAGAAAAAAACGAAAATAATCTGGATAGTGATAGCATACAAACAGCATAAACACAGCAATAACTAACTACATGTAGGGACGATACGATATTTCTCCATGAATTGCAATAGCAAATTTTTATTTAATTGTACGCACTACTCTTTAATCAATACTTCTCTCTTTCCTGCGTGATTAATCTCTGATATTACTCCCCTCTTTTCCATCATCTCAATAATACTTGCTGCGCGATTATACCCTATTTTCATACAGCGCTGTATATAGCTTGTGGATACTTTACGGTCTCTCAGTATAATTTTAAGTGCTTCTTGATATAAAGTTTCATCTTTATCACTTTGTCCTGGTGTTGAATATTCATTAGCCATTCCATATAGCCGCTCTTGTTGATTCCCTTTACCACTAGCATCTCCATATATTTCATCAAATTCTGCTGATTCATTAACAAATTCATTTGCATATTCTGGTTTAGATTGAGATTTGAGTAAATTAGCTATATTGCACACCTCTTTATCACTCACGAAAGGACCATGCACCCTTTCTATCTTACCGCCTGACATCATATAAAGCATATCACCCATACCTAATAATTGTTCAGCACCCTGCTCTCCTAATATGGTACGACTGTCTATTTTGGAAGTTACTTGAAAACTGATACGAGTAGGGAAATTTGCCTTAATGACACCTGTAATAACATCAACTGATGGTCGCTGCGTTGCCATGATCAGATGTATACCAGCAGCTCGTGCCATTTGTGCTAATCTTTGTATGTACGACTCCACGTCCTTACCAGCAACAAGCATCAAATCAGCCATTTCATCCACAATCACCACTATATATGGTAATTTTTCCTTTTTAATATTCACTGTTTCATACACTGCTTTACCTGTTACTTCATCAAAGCCAGTTTGTATGCGCTTTTCTATTTCTGTACCATCATCCATAGCACGCTGAACAATCTCATTGTATCCAAAGACATTTCGCACATTCAACACAGACATAGCTCTATATCTTGATTCCATTTCTTGTACGGCCCATTTTAATGCAAAAACTGCTTTCTTAGGATTAACAACTACTGGTGATAGTAAGTGTGGGATTCCATCATATACTGATAACTCTAGCATCTTAGGGTCAATCATAATAAACTTGCATTCATTTGGTGTATATCTATAAAGCAGAGATAATATCACTGTATTGATTGCAACAGATTTTCCTGATCCAGTTGTTCCAGCTACAAGTAAATGCGGCATTTTAGATAAATCTGCTATAATTGGTTCTCCACCTATATTTTCTCCTAGTACAATTGGCAGAACAAAATTGGTATTCACATACTGAGTGCTTTCTAATATTTCTCTTAAATAAACTATTTTACGTTTTTTAACAGGTAGCTCAATTGCTATTGCGTTTTTCCCACTCATAATGGATATTCGTGCTGATACAGCGCTCATGGAGCGTGCTATATCGTCAACTAGGCCTATAATACGCGAAGATTTAATACCGGCAGCTGGACGGAATTCATATAATACTACAACTGGACCCGGATAAACTGCACTAATAGTACCGCTAACACCAAAATCTTGAAGCACGCTTAACAGCTTACGTGCGCTCTCTTGGAGTTCTGGAGAATTTGGATCAATTTTTTTATTTTTATCATTAGGTTTTTGTAGCATATCAACAGAAGGCAGTTTAAATGCGCTATTGCCATTAATATTGTTTTTGTGAGATTGGTATGCATCAATAGTTTTTTCTGCTTCACCAGCTTTGCTATAGCCCTGCCCTACTTTCACATCGATGCGTTCCTCCAACTTCGTTATCTCTTTGCTATCATGCATCTTTTTCTCTTTCTTCATGTTAGGCGAAGTAGCACTTATTGCATCATTTGCATCAGTACTATTATCATGCATATCTACTCGACTCTCTCTGCTTCTAGCCCAAAGTGCTTTCATAGATCTAATTAGCGACCTACACAACAAAATACAATATACAGCAAATTTGAAGCATAATCTTGCCGCATTCTTTATAAATCGGATGTAGTATTTTGGCTTTACACCAATTGCTATACAAAAGGATAATATAAACAGCAAACCTGACATTATCCTCACTGCAAGAATGCTGCAGTAATTTAAATTCGCTGTTATTTCGCTCAACCAAAAATAACCAAAATATCCACCAGGGTTATATTCGGTATAATAAACGATATTTATATTATCTGCGTATAAGCTGGATATAAAAATTGGTAGAAAATTGAGTGAGAGCACCATGAAAGACATCCTGAGCAAAATATGGCGCACAGATTTCTTGGTCACAAGCCTATAAGAATCCATAAGAACAAATATAACCAACAAAAATGATGCCCAACCAATTGTCTGAATAAGAAAATCGGAAATCAAGGCCCCATATGAGCCCAGCCAATTATGCACGACACCATCCTGAGCAGTACTACTATGCATAAATGAGTTATCGTACTCACTGTGAGTAATTAAGGCTATAGACAATAGTATGGCGCAGGTAATTAATAAAATACCCAGCAATTTTTTAGTTATATCTTGCATTATATGAAAATACTTATTAAAACAAGCATAAAGTTACAATACTAAACGCATAATATATGATTATTGGCATGACTTTACAATTCATAATATCACTTTTTTGTATATATTTATTTTCTTCAGTTTTATTCAGTGTTTTGATAGCACGTGTATGCGGTGTAAAGGATATTAGAACAAAAGGTTCTAATAACGCTGGTGGAAGTAATGTGATGCGCATTTGTGGTAAAAAAGCTGGAGCTGCAGCGATCCTTTGTGATACAGCAAAGGGATTTATCCCAGTTATTATACTGAAGCACTTAGGGTATAGTGATACTTTATTATATGTAGCTGGCCTAACTTCTGTAATGGGGCACATATTTTCAGTGTTTTATAATTTTAAGGGAGGTAAAGGGGTAGCAACTATATTTGGCTTTTACCTTGCGATGAACCCTATGTATGGTATTACCTTTGCTGCAATATGGATAATTGTGCTACGCATATCGTCCATCTCTTCCATATCATCTATTATAGCCCTATCGACTATAACGTTTTTATCATCTCTCCATAATGATATTGCGGCGAACATTGTATTATTGGCAACTTACTTTCTCATTATATATAAGCACAAGCAAAACATTATTAACATCATGAATAAAACAGAAAATACCATCACTAAATAAATTTTTATCCTTATTATAAAGTAGATTTATCTTCCAATGTCAGTACTAATCAAGCTATCACTTACAATTTTTATCCTTATTATAAATATAAGCATCAATGCTGCAATAGCGTCTGATGGAAATGGTTTTAATATAAAAGCTGATAATGCAATACTCATAGATTATAACAGTGGAGTAACGTTATATGCAAAAAACCAAGATCAGATTATAGCTCCATCATCAATGACTAAAATGATGACAGCCTATGTAATGTTTGATCGCCTCAAGAATAATGAAATATCTTATAATGATAAATTGTACGTAAGCAAGAAAGCATGGGCTACAGGTGGATCGAAGATGTTTGTAAAACACAATGATCAAGTAAGCGTGAGCGATCTAATAAAAGGGATGATCATACAGTCTGGGAATGATGCATCTATAGTATTAGCAGAAGGCATATTTGGCAATGAATCATATTGCGTTGATGTTATGAATCGCTTTGCAGCGGAATTAGGCATGAATAATACTCACTTTGTTAATGTTAATGGCTTACCTGATCCTAATCATTTTTCTACTGTCCATGATTTAGCACTATTAGGTATAGCGTTGATACGTGATTTTCCTGAGTATTACCACTACCACTCAGAAAAGCAATTTACATATAATGATATTGCTCAATATAATAAGAACGTGTTGCTGGGTGATAACGGTGTAGATGGCATTAAAACTGGATACACTAGTGCTGGGAAATATGGTATTGTCGCTAGTGCTGCTAACAAAGATGGAAAAAGGCTGATAGCAGCAGTAAGCATGGCACAAAGTGAAAAAGAAAGGGCTGAAGAAACCATAAAATTATTGAATTATGGATTTCATAACTTTGTTGACAAAACATTTTTTAGAGCTGGCGATACTATAGTAAAGGTTGATGTTGCATATGGTGATAAGATCTCGATAGATGCAATAACAGAGCATGATATTACCATCCCTCTACCACGTCATGATCTAAAATTCAATAAAGCGAAGGTGAATAGCAAGCTCCATGGAGTTATTAAGTATGACAATAATATTGATGCGCCAATCAATAGGGGTGATAAAATTGGAGAGCTCGTACTTCACTACAATGATGATTATGTATCATTTCCACTAGTTGCAAAGGAGGATGTGCATAAGGCAAACTTTATACATAGATTAGCCCGCAATATACATAAGATAGTGAAATAGCATCTTCACATTTGAGTGGAAGGGCATAGTACAGCGTACATGTAATTGAAACAGTTACTCTAATATAGAATAACGTATAGCTTACACCACTAGGTCTCTTTTGAGCTTCGCATCGTCATTTTATATAAGCACAGTGCTTCAATGCTATTTTGTTAATAGCAGGATAACCAAAATAAACAGCAATTTTCCCTAAAATTACCTTTTGCATCATTTGCATCTCTATAATATATCCGGGATTACTCACGCCTATAGTAAGCAGTCCATTATTTTTCTTATTCATTGGGAAAGATATTGATAACGGTGCAGAAACCTTACATAACTTACTGCCCACTATATCCCTCCAATCAGATATCATCCTATGATGCATCAAACCATGGTGTTTACATGCATTTGCAATAGCGTGATTCATCAGTGCGTTAAATTTCTTCACCTGTATCAGAATATATTGTTATACCTATATAGTGTGGGCTGTAGCCTAACAGAAAACATTACCAATATCCACTTAGATTTAGAAATTTTGTAAAAAAGCTTTAATGGAGCGCAGCTTGATATAGCACATATAGCCTTCATCATAGTTTTTATCATTTAGCAGATTTATAACTTCATCAAGTAAGTTATCGTGCAGCTTCTGGCACTCACTTTTGCACAAACCCATCTTCTTACTACATCCATCAGCAGCATCTTTTTTATCCTGCAGCTCCATCATCTCAAACAAGAAGGTCTTATACTCTACACTTTCCTGAAAATCTCTATGCCTACCGTCTACATATCCAAGAATAGTGAAAATATATCTCATTCTAGCGGATTCGTCAGACAAAATAGAGAAGGCACTATTATACATCATGGTATTTTCCTCAGCTACTGCTAAATCATAAGTACTCTGCGTAACATCTGGATGAATCTCCAGTATTTTTTGCAGCTTCTTTCTCAGCAAGTCGTCCACAGATATATCGTACTGTACCGCCACATTAAACAGCTCGAAGTGATTTAGCTTTAAATCAGCTATAGCAATAGCCTTATTACAGTGTGGGCAATAGCATTTATCTTCGAATTTCTGCGAAAGAACATCATCCTTCTGCACTATCTTACCACATCTACCACAAACTATGCTCATAATCTACACAATGCAACACAACATAACACAACACAACAACGCAGCACATTAACAACAGCCCCTTAACCATGTATCGGCGCACCCTCCTCTATTGCAAGAGCAGCCTCCTTCACTGCTTCACTAAATGTGGGATGTCCATGCGATATAGATGCGACATCATCAGCAGTAGCACCAAACTCCATAGCTGTTGCCAGCTCTTGTATCATCTCACTAGCATCACCTCCTATAATAGATGCCCCTAGCACCTCTCCTGAGCTTTTCGAAGCAATAATTTTAACAAAGCCCTCTGTTTCTGATATAGCCTTTGCTCTACTATTTGCTATAAATGGGAACTTCCCTACTTTATATTCTATATTATTCTTCTGTAGCTGGGCTTCAGTACGACCTATAGTCGCGATTTCAGGATGAGTATAGATTATACTGGCTATACAGTCTCTATTCACATAATATGGGCGACCCGATATTATTTCTGCCACTGCAACAGCCTCTTCGGAAGCTTTATGCGCCAACATTGGGCCATCAATCACATCTCCTACTGCATATATCCCGCCAATATTTGTTTGGAATTTATCATCCACAATAATCCTGCCTTTATCATCCAATTTCATACCGATGTTTTCAAGGCCAATATTACCAGTATTTGCCACACGACCAACTGCAATAAGCACCTTGTCACACCCTATCTCCTGCACTTCTGCACTTTCACCTGCCTTCTGCACATTCACAATAATGTCACCATCTGCCTTGACATCAACATTATTAACACTATGAGATAGAAGGAAATTAATTCCTTGCTTAGCAAATATCTTTTGTGCCTCCTTCGAAACATCAGGATCACAAGCAAAAAGTGCCCTATCCTTATACTCAATAACTGTTACTTTAGATCCTAAACGAGACCACACAGACCCCATCTCTAATCCTATAACACCAGCACCTACAATTACCATATGTTTAGGCACAGTATCTAGCTCTAAAGCTTCAGTTGACGTGATAACATTACTACCATCTACCTCAATTTTAGGTAAGGCAAAAGGAGATGAACCCGTAGCAATAATAACATTATCACCAATTAACTTAACATCATCATCATCACCACCACCACCACTATCTTTTTGTGAAACTAAAACCTCTTTTGGATTATCACTTGATACAAAGCTAGCTTTTCCCACTATACGCTCAATCTTATATTTTTTAAATAACCCATCTATACCTCGTGCTAAATCCGATATAGTTTTGTGCTTTTTATCCATCATTTTTTTCAACGAGAAAGAGATCTCTCCTTCTACCTCAAGGCCATACTTCTCTAAGTCATGAGCAATACTATAATATTGGTGCGTTGCATTTAACAGAAACTTCGATGGAATACACCCTACATTGAGGCAAGTACCACCAAGAAACTCGTTATCATCGATGCATACAACAGTTTTCCCAAGTTGTGCAGACTTAATTGCTGCCACATATCCAGCAGGACCACCACCCATTACTATTACTTCGAACTTCTTATTTACTGCCATACTTATTCCACATACTATAAATTAACACACACACTATATTACACTCCCCATACTTACCCCTCACCATATAATCGTAAACTCTCTCGTACTCCGTTAAACGCACAATTATCACAAGATGATATTAGTAATAATTTGCGCAATATAAAGTGAAATTTAGTTCTTTTGGTTTTAAATACACGAAAAGTACGCTCCGATATCACAGATGATCGGAAAGGGAAATAAGATAACTTCTTTTTACAGCTCGGACATCGATAATAAAAAAGAAAAAAAACATAAAGCACTATAAATAGAGCAACAAATGACACTAAACACACTGCTATACATCGAAATAACACGGCATATGTCAACTTTACATAAAATGTATAGTACAGCGCGCAGAGCATTGTACTGGATAGAGCTGCAACTGTTGCAGATCTAACTAGAAACGCCCTAATACTGTGGTGGTTTAATTCATTATCCATGTTGCAAAAATTGAACTATATTAAACGGAAAGTAATATACGCTCCGGTGACTCTATGAAATTCTTTATGCGCACTAAAAACCTTACTGCATCGCTTCCATCCACAATACGATGATCATATGAGAGCGCAATATACATCATAGGATGAATCACAACTTCACCATCCAAAGCAATAGGGCGCTCCACTATATTATGCATAGCTAAAATACCAGATTGCGGAGGGTTAATAATCGGAGTTGATAATAACGAACCATATGTACCACCATTCGTAATGCTAAATGTTCCTCCTGTCATGTCAGACATAGATAGTCTATTCTCTCTTGCTTTCTTCCCTAATCTCCCTATTTCTAATTCTATTTCATGAAAGGGCAAAACATTAGCATCCTTTACAACTGGTACTACTAACCCGTGATCAGTCCCAACTGCGACACCTATATCATATCGATTTTTATATACTATATCACTACCATCTATTTCAGCATTAATCACAGGAAATTCCTGCAACGCTGCTACTGTGGCCTTCACAAAAAATGACATAAAGCCAAGCTTCACATCATATTTCTTCTTAAATGCTTCTTGATGTTGTTTTCTTATTTGCATTACATTATGCATATCCACTTCATTAAATGTGGTTAATATTGCAGCTGTATTTTGCGAATCTTTCAAACGTTTAGCAATAGTACGCCTTAATCTGGACATTGGCACCCTTGTGTCTCCGTATACTTCTTGATCTATCTTTTTTGCTTCTAGATTACTGCTGTTTTGACTATTACTTGTATCTTGTGCAGTAAGCACATCATTCTTTGTAATACGTCCACCTTTGCCACTACCATGTAGTTCATCTAAATCAATATTATGGTAATTAGCTAATTTTGTAGCAGCTGGAGAGGCAGCATTCTTCTTACTATTATCTTGTTGAGCTCTATTATCAGACTGACTCTTGGGCTGATTTTCTGCCTGATCTGCAGTATCACCATTCTCACTGCTACTTAATGCATCTTTCTTATCTATATTACCACTTTTATCAGTAAATTGATCCTGCTGCCTATTTTTTGCACTTGCTCCGGTCTCGTCGATAGTAACCAATAGCTCATCTATTGTTACATTGCTCCCTTCGGAAACAGATATACTTTGTACTATTCCACTTGCTGGAGCAACTACCTCCAAAGTCACCTTATCAGTTTCGAGCTCTAGTAATAACTCATCTGCATCTACTTTATCACCAACTTTTTTATATAACTTTGCTACTGTTGCTTCTGTTATTGATTCTCCTAGAGGAGGAACATTAATATGTGTCATTATTTAGTCAATATCGAATATAAAATTACTGCAAATTATCTAACTTATAATTAATAGTAGTATTAGGAATTTATTATGCATAACTATGATATGAAATATATCATAGCATTTGGGATTATCGCAAATTAAAATGTTAATTTTCGCCTATTTTCTATCTAGAGTATACGCGAATAGAATGAGATCGCGTAAAAAGTGTGCAAAAATGTGCAAAAAACGCATAAAAAAGCACCGAAAATGATGCAAAAACAGCAGCTATAGGTTGTTATTTCATGCTGATGGTAGTATTTCTAACACCAAAACTGCTATGAAAATGAAATAAAAGAGCGATATAGGGAAGAGGTACTTCCAGCCTAATTTCATCAACTGGTCGCATCGATAGCGTGGTAGGGAAGCTCTGATCCATATAAAACAGAAGAGACAGGTGGTTATTTTGAAGATGAACCATGCTACTGATGGTTGGAAGAGCGTAAAATAATCCAAACCAAATGGTGGATACCCTCCTCCTAAGAACATCGTCGCGCAAATAGCGCTCATTAGTATCATATTCGCATATTCGCCTAAAAAGAACAAAGCAAATGTCATAGAAGAATATTCAACCTGATATCCTGCTACCAGCTCACTTTCAGCTTCTGGTAAGTCAAAAGGGTGCCTATTTGTTTCAGCTAGCATAGTAATGAAAAATACCACCATCAGTGGAAAAATGCATATATCTACATACCATGGCATGGCATGCTTCACAGAAGCAATTTGCGATAAATTCATAGTACCAGTTAGCAGCACAATAGACGCAATGCAAATGCCCATTGGTATTTCATACGAAATCATCTGACTTACAGCACGGATCGCACCTAAAAATGGATATGCCGAATTACTGGACCATCCAGCTATAATGATCCCATATACTGCCAAAGAAGATATCGCCATAAAATACATCACAGCAATATTAATATTCGCTATGCAGAAATCACCTACTGGGATAATTGCCCAGCCCATAAACGCCAAAGATGCAGTAATAACAGGAGCGATAAGAAATAATAATTTGTTCGATTCAGACGGTATAATCACCTCCTTAGTCAATAATTTAATGGCATCGGCGATAGGTTGCAACAAACCAAATACACCAACAGTATTAGGTCCTTTACGTAACTGCATCCAACCTATTATCTTTCTCTCCGCTAAAGTAGTATATGATACTGCTATCAACAAAGGTACAAGCAGTATTAAAGATTTATAAACTAACTCAGAGACGTATAGTATTACATTATAGAGTGTCATATTGCTAAATTAATTGGCATTGTGATGCTACTTTGGTAAATTAATTATATGTTGAGTCTAGAATAATCACATTATATTTTCAATAAGAATATTATCACTCAACCTGTAATCGCTTAATTACCATATTTATCGATAATATTTTTTGAATAACCACACACAGCCACCAGCTTTATTGCAACTTCATACTTGATATGGTAAAATGCCTCGCCTATAACTCATAAACTATTCTCAATGTTGATACATCTCTATGGCATATCAAAAATTACATCATATACGAGATAATGCACAAAAGATTGACCCCTTCTATGCCACATATTATAAAGATGTCACAAGCACCCAATCCATTGCTATGGATGCAATAACCAATAACTTAGCCCAACACGGTAATGTTATCATCTCCACTGATGGTCAATCAATTGGTAAAGGTAAAGGGAAAAGAAAATGGATATCAGTAAGTGATGATCTCGCTATGTCCGTCATACTCCATACATCAAGCCTTTATAACAACAACTTACAATGCAATATTAATGAGAAAAATAGCAGCGTTACTAACTCACAGCATATATTCTCGCAATTATCATATGTGATATGCCTATCCATAATAGACGGCATTACAGAATTAATCCCTGGAATAGATCAACATATCAGATGCAAATGGCCAAATGATGTGCTAATTGAAGCAGGAAAAGTGTCAGGATTTCTCATCACATCACTTCATCATTCTCCATTCATCACCATCGGCATCGGAGTAAATATCTGTGATAAATCTATGCTAGATGCAGAATTCTCCACAAAAAGCAGCTATTTACGGCGCTATAACAACACCATACAATACAATCATTTGGCAGAATCCATACTATCTTCCATCAAAAAGTATCATAGCATACGGATTAATCACGGATTTAGTCATATAAGAGAGCTATGGTTGCAAAAAGCGATTCTACTCAATAAACAAATTAACATTACCCACGCTGGACAAAATCATACCGGCATATTTAAAGGTGTGGCTGATGACGGTGCAATGGTATTCCAACAAGGCACACAAAGCAGATTAATCTACTCAGCAGAAATTTTCCAATAAAGGCACTTAAACAACAAATGATCATAGTAACACATCAGCATGAGTAATTCTTTTATACAGGTATGCGAATCTATATCGCTGTCATCAGTAATATCTAAATACGTTGAGCTTCATCATAAAGGAAACGGCGAGTACCTCGGTTTATGCCCATTTCATAGTGAAAACACACCCTCTTTTCGAGTTAATGATAATAAGCAGTTTTATTATTGCTTTGGATGCGGTGCACATGGCAATGTCATCAATTTTGTTGCTAACTACTTTAAATTAACTAATTATGAAGCATTAGAAAGATTAGCAGACGAAGCTGGAATTGATATTAGCCATAATAAACAAAAGTACCAAAAAGATACTGTAGATAAGGATAAGATCAGCCTATATTATGAAATAATATCTAAATTGGCCAAATACTATCATACTCATCTCTATAACGATAACAGCGACAGTAGAAACGCGCTATCTTATCTAAAATCCGATAGAAATCTCAATGATGATGTAATTCGAAAATATATGATAGGGTTTGCTCCACGAGACCACAAAATCGTCATCAACTTACTGAAGCAAGGCTATAACCAAGAAGATATAGTGAAAAGCGGCGCACTATGCTTAAGTAAAAGCAACCATAACAAACTATATAATCCATTTTCCGGTAGAATTGTATTCCCAATACATAATCGCAGAGGAAACATTATTGCATTTGGAGGCAGAATCTTAGATAACGACCCACAACACACTAACTCAGCAAAATACATTAACTCATCAGATACTGAGCTATTTTACAAGAGCAGAAATCTTTATGGCCTATTCCATGGATTAACTCATATCAGAAATCAGCGATCTGCCTCAATAAATCAAGAGCCGCGCTATACAAGAAATAAAGACAGGCATAGCCAGAATATAGATAATATCATAATGGTAGAGGGGTATATGGATGTCATTACATTAGCAATGCTAGGAGTTAATTCAGCAGTCGCACCACTAGGAACAGCCATAAGAATAGAACAGATACAAGCAATATGGCAATATGGACAGAATCCTGTTATCTGCATGGATAATGATCCTGCTGGTCGCAAAGCTATGCTACGTGTAGCAAAACTGCTCTTACCATACATCTCACATAATAAAACAGCATATTTCTCTACTATCACAAAGGAGAAGGATCCAGCTGATTTCGCCAATAGGTATGGAGTTGAAGCATTTAATCATGAGATACAAAATAATAAGATGCAACTTGCTGATTTCATTTTCAATGAGATAAAGCGCACTAGCCACCCTGATAAAAATAGTCCAGAAGAAAAATCTGCATTCTTTAACCAACTAACAACTTTAGCTAACAGTATCAAAGATACAAATCTTGCTAAAGAATATAATAATCACTTTTACACATTATATAGGCAATATTTTAAATTCAAAAAAACTACTCCTTATAACAGTAAGAACCATGCATATAGCGATGAGCAGGTACAAAAACAAAA
>Ga0213833_1001198_pt1 | contig 19421 bp, 21 predicted proteins | sample SWATP21_FD_160575 | JGI IMG/M metagenome (GOLD analysis project Ga0213833, IMG submission 160575) | Coastal seawater microbial communities from Marineland, Florida, United States - SWA TP2 #1 | ecosystem: Environmental > Aquatic > Marine > Coastal | place: USA: Florida | collected 2016-08-14
CGACACCACGCAACAACAGGGTAAGCGACACGGCACCGCAGCCACGGCACACCGCCCCACACCACCTGCGTGCACACACACCGACGTACCGTCAAGCACACCCACCCTTCTGCACTCGGGATCGGTCACCACGGACACGGGCTGAGTGAAAGTGGCTGCCGTCGGCAAGCGCGTTGCCGTGGTGTCGTTCTCGACGCCACCCAGCTCCTGCTGTTGATGTGGCGCCTCTCCGTCGTCGGGATCGTGGCGCCCAGGCCTTGACGACACAGGGTGCCACACCTCCACTTGCTTCCCGTGCATCGCGGATGGAACAAACATCGAGGCCCAGTGCTGACTGCTTGGGGACGAATGGGTGGTCGACAAGCTCGAGCAGCTTGACTCCGATGACACCTGTGTGGGCACGGGCCCAAACTCGAAGGCATAGCACTCGCCACTGCTGGCGCCCCCACCATGCACAGACGTGGATGTCGTGGACGTGAGGTGGGTGTCACCGCGCAGTGCGGAGAGCTCTGCGCTGGGCGCATCATGCTCACTGCGTGCACGGGGAGTTGTTGCGTGTGCCACAGACGCTGCCAGCAGCGCCGACGACGCAACAGTGGGAGAGCTCTGCGTGCGCTGCACAGTGGTAGCACTGGCTGTGGTCGGGAGAGAGGTTCCAGGCGCACCGGAAGGAGCTTCGGACTCGTCCACCAGCACCCACTCCGTCGCACTCATCGCTGCGACCTCCAAAAATAAAACGTCGCTCGCGCGCGGTGCTTGTCCGACCCGTTCCAACCCTCTTGCTGCGTGCCACACGGTGTGTGCTCAAACTCGTATCAGCAGCGCCCAGGTGTGAGGCGTTGGAGCCACCCAGCAGGGGATTCACCAAGGGAACAGGCACACACACGGCGTTGGGCGCGGCTGCTGACACAGATTACGAGCTTCCGTGCGCGGCCGCTTTGATGCAGGTAACGCGCCCGGTTCAACAACAGTACGAGCACACACGCACCAAAGAAAGGCACACAATGACTATGCACCACAGTGGGTCACCACAGAGTGGCCACTGTTGCACTTGTGGTCGCTGCACATCGCATCGGATATGGTGTTGCGGTGTGCTGGTGTCGGGCGGTGCGTGGGAATGCGGGTGCCAAATAGTGACCCCGACATGCGCAAGCTTTGACTTGCTCTGCCAGCGCCGTGCACTGCACTGACCGAACGAATCCACCCCCGCTCACGCACAGTTGAGCTGTGTGGGCCGCGGTGCAGAAGCGCTGCCTTGAGCGCGCTTCCATCCTTCCCACTGGCCAGTGGGTGGTGAGTGGTTGTGGTGGTGCAACGGAGCCATGAGCAAGGAATCGGATGTCGAGTGGCTGCGGAATCGAGTTGCGCAGCTGGAGGCCGAAAACGCAGATCTTCGACGCCAGCTGTCACTGAGTTCTGGGTCAAGTGCCCCGACGACGTTCCGGCGGGGACCATCGTTCGAGCGCCTGGATTCCACAGACGAGACGCGGCCGTCACCGATCATGGTGAGCGCCAGGAAGCCGAAGTATCGCCCAAGCACCGCATCCACGGACGGCAGCAACGTAGACGACACGTCAGAGGCGCCTTGTAACAACTGGTGAGTTGTCTCCCTTTGATGCCACGCCACTGTGACGCCGACGTGGTGGATCGGAGCTGCTGCTGCTTCTGCGTGTTTGTTTGGATGGTGCACGTGACCAGGTTGTGGTGTGTCCGTTCGCAGTGGCTCTGTCGTGCCTTTGAGGAACATGCAGAACCACCAGCTGCACTGCTACCGCACAGTTTTCAAGTGCCCAATGTGTGCAGAGCCCATCCAAGTGAAGACGCGAGACCAACACACCAAGCAAGAGCGTGGCACTCCGTGCGTGGCCGACTGTGGTTTGGGTGTGCTTGTGTGCGCGCGTGTTTGGTGTGCGGTGGCGTCGTCTCTCTCGTGTGTGCGGTCGATGACGTGCTCTCGTCCATGTTTGTGCACCGGGGTCCAGGGCTGCGCTGGGTATGGCTTGCGCGCAGGACAAGCTGGGTCTCGTGTCTCGTGTGCGTTGCGCGCAATGCCGCTTTTTGTTTGTTTGTGTGTGTGTGTGTGTGTTGTCTGTTGTTCGTTTGTTGGTTGCTTGTTGCTTGTTGCTTGTTGCTCGGTGCTTGTTGCTTGTTTGTATATTTGTTGTTTCCGACCTGGGGCGTGCGTATTGTGGTTGCAGATGGTCGCGCATGGCGCTTCCATTGAGGAACCGGTCAATGATGACGGTGACACGCCCGTACACATCGGTTCGTTCCTGGCGTTGCTGGCGTGTGCGTGTGCTCTGGTTTCGTCACCTGCTTGACCATGGCACCTCCTTTCTGCCAGCATCTCGCAACGGAAACCTGTTGATTCTCCAATTCCTGCTCTCCAAGGTGAGCACACCACTCCTGGAGTTGCATGGTGGTGCGCGTCATGTCTCATGGTGCGTGGTACACAGGGTGTGAATGTGAACAGCGTGAACGGGCGGGGTGAAACGGCTTTGCACGTGTCAGTGATCAACAAGGACTTGTTTGAGGTGAGAAACACGGTGCATGGCGAACTGTTTGACGGCACACATGACGCAGAAGCATGTTTGCCCCAGGTCTCCGCCTACCTGTTGTCACAAGGGGCCGACACAACCGTAACCACACCGATGGGTGACAATGCGCTGGAGTTGGCGCAGCGGCACCACAATACAGAAATAGCGCTTCTCATTTCTAGACATAGTCGTCAATCTCTGCGGCCAGTGCGTCACTTGTTTGGTTTGCATGCGGTTGTTCGTGTCGGTTGCTGCTGTTCCGTTCTGTGTTCGTGTCGTGTTGTTTGATTCCTCCATGTGCTGACGTGTGACGCGTACGAACACAGGGAAGTAGCCATGGGTCTCTCAGACCACGATCTTCACAGCGCCGAAGTCGACCAAGCAACAGACCGCAAGTGCGTTCACGCTGGCCTTGCGCTTGCGTTTGCGCGTGTGTGCTTGTGTGGCTTGTGTTTCCTTCAGCAAGGGGTGTCATGCTGGTGCTGACTGACTGATTGCCGCTACAGGTTCCTCCACCCTCAGGAGCCCGAAGGCCAAGTCTACGAGGACGAAGAACAGCATCGTCGGGGGCCTTTCATCCTCACAAGGCGCTGCCTCCGACATCTGCTCCTCAGGGTGTGCGCAGCATATCGCCAATCATGTCGCCCAGACGATAAGTACACCCGCGTCGGGTCCATCATGTCACGTCAAAATAACACAACAACATGTCACATTTTTCTTCAAAAGGACTCGTGCCACATAAAAGTGCTTCATGTTTTCCACCCGAATCACCACCAGCGCGTCGGTGCGTACTGTGCCTCTTCACCATAGCCACCGTTTCCCCGTCCATTTCCCCACCCACCCACGTCTGTCATCATGGCTGACGCTGTCACGTACACCGCCAAAGCTAGCACTTACTCATGTGCTCGTCGAGACTCGAACAGGGGGTGCCAGTGGCCTCTTGTACGATGTTTTGCACGTTCCCATCTTTCCGCTGGCAGTCGGCGGTGGAGATTGTGAGCAACCCTTCTGACCGAACTGGGTTCGCGGCTGGCATCTGCCGTTTGTATTTCAAGTGATTGCTTCCACCCACTGGGTGGCCAGAGGAGGTTGATGCGGACAGGCTGCCTTGAGCGCCCCGCCACCCCTTGATGTCAACAGTGTTGCCTTGCACATGCGAACTCCATTTCGCTTGCGATTGGTGTGATCATGTGCATGCACACTGTGTCTTGCTCAACGGCCTCGTAGACCATTGGTCTCCAGTCGTCTGATGTGAGGATGATGAGAGTAACGAGCACACTCGTTTCTCTTTAAGTGTTTCCGTGGCGATGTCACAAGTCGTCCACGCGTAAACTTTCAATCGCGGCACCAGCGCCGCCCTCTGTCGATTCGGCAAGGGCGAGTGTATGCTGCTTCGTGCCCTTTCGCTTGCCTGGATTTACACCCTTGCTTGCTGCTTGGAGCGCGGTGATGCCTTTGTGTGGCCTGGCCGTCGTGCCGTCGTGCCACACTCTGGTGAAATACATCTCGGAGTGGCGGTGTGCCTCGTTGCATGCCCAGAATGCCAACTCCAAAAGCCACACCTTTCTCTCCCCCTTTTCTTTCCCCTTTGTGTTTGCGTTGTTTGCTATCCTCAGGACCGTTCCCGAGAGCGTGCTGAAGAAGCGCCGCACCCAGGATGAGATCAAGGCCAAGCGCGCCGCCGCTGCCGTGGCTCAGCGCCGCCGTGCCAAGGAGGCCCGCAAGGACTACTTCAAGCGTGCCGAGAAGTACGTGCAGGAGTACAAGCAGGTACGAAACAAAGGGGGGAATGGGTTCGCGGGCCGGCCGGGGTCTTGTGTCTGGCTGCCACGCTGCGCAATGAATGCTGACGTGCGTCGGTTGTCCCCACGCCGAAACTTGCAGGCCGAGCGCGCTCTTGTGCGCATGCGCCGCCAGGCCAAGCAGTCCGGCAACTACTTCGTGGAGCCCCAGGCCAAGCTTGCCCTCGTGGTGCGCATCCGTGGTATCATGGGTGTGAGCCCCAAGGTCCGCAAGATCTTGCAGCTCCTGCGCCTGCGCCAGATCCACAACGCCGTGTTCCTGCGCATCAACACCGCTACCTTGAAGATGCTGCAGATGGTTGCCCCGTACATCGCCTGGGGTTACCCGAACATCAAGACCGTGCGTGGCCTGATCTACAAGCGTGGCTTCGGCAAGGTCAACAAGCAGCGCATCCCGATCACGGACAACACCGTCATCGAGAACTCTCTGGGCAAGAAGTCCGCTGGCCGCATCATCTGCGTCGAGGACCTCGTTCACGAGATCTTCACCGTCGGTGACAACTTCAAGGAGGCCAACAACTTCCTGTGGCCGTTCAAGCTGTCCTCCCCCACTGGCGGCTTCTCCAAGAAGCTCCTGCACTACAACGAGGGCGGCGAGGCCGGCAACCGCGAGACCAAGATCAACGGTCTCATCGCCAAGATGCTGTAAGTTTCCGTTCTGGACAGCACACCCATCCCTTCCGGCTTGTGTCTTGTGGCGCACAGGCTGCTGGGGTTTCGATTTTGGGGCTGTATCGCGCACCGCTTGCCGTCTTGCTGACGCTTGATGAGAGTAGATGCGTGTAACACTTCTGGGGAAATCGATTTCTGTTTGACAACAATTTGTCTTGGCCTCGCCACTGCACCTCACCCACGCAACACCATGGTGCTTCGGACGGTCGTGGATCGTCGTCGTATCACGGGACAGAGTGCACATATGAAGGGGAAAGGAACGTACTCAGGGTGCTCTGCCTTTTCATGGTTTGTTGTGGCAGTCTTTCCCACACCACACTATTGTCACAACCCTAGCTGCTAAAACGGGCACCAACCCACGACACCAACCCACAACAACAACCCACTACAACGGGCAACCTCATTCGCATCTATGCCGGCGACTCAGGTGGCTTGCTCGGCCTTTTTGCGTGCGCGTCGCCTTGTCACCATGGCGTGGACCAGCCTCTTCAGCTTTCCCATGGTGCGACTCAACTCCATCACACTCTCCAAGGCCGAGCCGCCACGCTCCGTCGTCGGACGGCTACGATTCGTCGGCGACATGAACCCGCCTTGCCCAAGCGGAGCCGACCGGTTCTTGAGCACCGCGTTGAGGCGCTGCAACACCGTCATGCCCGGCTTGAGTTCCGGCAAAGCTTCGTCTGGGTCTGCCTGTGCTGCTGTCGCCCGAATCGTGCCGTGCGCTCCCCCATCCTCCTCGTCCGCATCTCCGTCACCTTCGGGCTCTGCGTCCGACTCGTCATCCACCTCCCCGTCCTCTTCGTCACCTTCCTCTTCTCCTTCGTCGCCACCCTCAAAGGCCGGTGGCGAGCTCGCCGACAGCCCAGACGGAGAGGCCGGCGGGGTCCCACCTGAGCTGTGCGAGTCCACACTGCCACGACTACCAGCACCTCGGCGCAGCGCCGCCAACAACCCGGATGCAGCCTTGTTCCCGCCAGCCGCACCACCGGCAAGCATGCCCATCGCGCCACCCACACCCGCTCCTTCCTGCCCCACCTTCGCTTCATCGCCATCATCTCCACCACCACCACCACCACCACCACCACCATCACCACCACCATCGCCAGTCGCAGGGGCAGCTTCCGCAGCACCAATGGGAAGCTTGCGTGAGCTGCGCGCCACTGTGGAGATGGCCTTGCGCAGCTTGCCAATGCCCTTGCTCATGGGCGCCCCGGAAGACGCTGCTGCACGCAACAATGCTGCCGCCGACTGCATGCGCACCAACGGGTTCTTCACAGTGCGAGCCACGTGCTTCCGAATCTCTGCCATCACCATACGGTAGCACATCCACGCTGCCTCGGCGTCTTGGCGTAGCCCCAGCAGCTGCTTGAGTAGGAGGACACGCTCTTGGACTGCCGTGCGTGTGGCTTCGTTCGTGATGGTGGCGATGCTTTCTTCCACGTCGTGCGCGGCATCTTGCCACGTCGTTTGCAGCAGTGCAAAGTGGTCGTTTTCGTCCTGTCCATCAAGTACGTTCATTACACCACACAGACACCACGGTGCCGCACGGCACAAACAACGCAAACACATGAATTTGAATATGCGTCAGCAGCCCGGAGCTGACCCACAACATCATTGCAACCCCCCCCACACACACACCACACACATGCATGGACGAACCGTGGCAGGGGGAATGGTGAAGCGCTTCTGCTGGCTCTTGTAGGACATCAAGCCATGGTTCAGGCACACCTGCACAAATACCTCCTTCTTCATCACGTCACTGCCATGATGAGCTTCTCGGTACATGGTAGACGTCTCGCGGGCAGAGATGGTGTTGTCAATGTGCTGGATGATGGTGCTGAACTCGTCCAGTGTGAGCTCGCCGTCGCCGTCGACATCACCTGCCAAGAAAAGTTGCCCCAGAAGCGTCGACGTCTTTGCGCGCGCCTTCAAGTACTCTTTGACACACAAATCCAAGAACGTTTCCTGCGAGGGGAGGAGGCAACATACGATACCCACGGCTGCATGAGGAGAGAAGGGCAGCACGGTAGGTGCTTGATAGAATATGGTGGGTATGGAATGTGGTGGTGGAAAGTGATTGAAGGTGGCGCGATGCGGTGGAATGGAGGAAAGGAAGCAACGCACCCGTTCCACAAACTTGGTGTTGCCACGCTTGGGATCCGGCACACCCGCAGCATCCACAAGGTTGTTGAAGGCACGAAGCTCGGCAGGAGGCAGTCCCAGGCGCTCACCAAACAAGGATGTGGCAGCGTTGACAGCACCGGTGACGGAGATAAGCTGCGGGGTGCGTGGGGTGGGGGAGCACATGGAAGGTGTGGTGAAGCGTACGCAGAGACAGGGACGTGTCCACACACTCTCTCTCGCTCTCACGCACACCATGCTCGTACAAGCACCATGATACATCCCGGCGTACCTGTGCTTCAGGATCTTCCTGCCCCCTGCCCTTATCTGCCCCTGCCGACTCAAAGCTTTGGCCGTGTGTCATGCCCAGAATGACGGAAAAGAAGTCCAGGTACACGTTGAAACAGTCGCTGGGCAGTGCATCAAACATGCCCAGAAACTGACCAAACTTGCAGCACGCCAGGCTTGATTTCCGGTGCTTGATGAGGGTCGTGAGCATCTTACAAATCTGTTGCTCAGCCAGCCGCCGAAGACCGTACTTGTTGAGATACCACTCGTACATGAACGTGGCAAACGGCTGGCGGTTTGTGCCTGCTCCATCGTCCTGGTTGTCGCAGTCGATTTTGTCTCGGTATATCTGCATCAGCTCCAGCGACGAGCCCCCAACCCAAACACCACCACATGACAACACAACCAGGTCTGGTCAACAGTTGTTTCCTCCTCGCGGAGTAACCACAGCACGAGGAAGCTCTGTGGGGGCACGGGGGTGTGGTAATGCGTGGTATGCTTGGGGTGCTCACCTGATGAATCGTGCGGACACACACGCGACGAGGAAGCGCACTGTTTCCAATCTTGGGGTTGGAGATGGAAAACAACTTGGCCAACTCGGCTGGGTGGCGTCACGCCGCAACGGTCAGACGTGGGCGGGAGGGCACACGTTCGTTGCACAACACAGCCACACGTCAAAACGGCAAACCAAACAACAGCAACTCACGTGGAAAGCCGTGCTTGCCACGTTTGCGCATCGCTCTGCGTCCTGTGACCATGCGATGCAACTTGCTGAGTTTGCTGCCGAGCTTGCCCTTGCGTTTCTGTGTGCAAAAGATACCACCACCCACCAAACAACCAATCAGCAACAAGCCAACGCACAACCGCACACCACGACCACAACCACCACAAGGCGCCTCCATGATGGCCTCAAAGAATTGTCCATGAGGCGCCTCAAGCATTGCCTACCTTCTTGCCCTTCTTTCCTGTTGTCTTGTCACCGCTGCCGTTGGCTGAAGTGGCGCCGGGAAGGTGTGCAACCGCAGGATCGGACCAATCCGTCTGACACTCGATGCTCGTCTGCACATATGCACACACCAAACACAGCGCGTTCGCGTCACACCCCCACGACTGCGTCGGCAAGCTCTGTGCATCCTCACGTACCACCACTGGATCCAGACCTCCAAACTCGCCAGGTACTTGGTTGTACACGTTGCTCTGAGGGTTGGTTGGCACAGCGTCACCACTCGCAAGCGCCAACCCAAGAAGCCACCCAGGAAAACAACGTACCAGGCGCCGGCCCATTTTGAGCAGCTCCCCTTCCGCCGCACCAAGCTTTTGTTCCATGCTCGCCAAGTTTTCCTGTGTGTGAAGAGAAGAGGCACCCACCCAACCAAGCAGCAGGAACCCCACACCGTTCAAGCCACAGCGTTTGCATGAGATACCGCCGCCACCGCCCACGTTCGTGCATGGATATCACATCACACCCACGTCCCAGCTGCAATGGGCACGCGCGCATGCACACTCACCGAGAGTTGGGAGTTGTCGAAAGCCAGCTCGCTCACCCGTTGTTCCGGGATGGACAACAGCTGCGAGATCGACGCGTTGCTGGACGCTCGTGACTTGGATGCCCCACTGTGTGACGCCCGTTTCAAGCTGCCCTCGCTGTTGGAGCTCTTCAAGCGCTGTGCTCGACCCTCTGCCACCCGCTGCAACGCCAGCTGCGCCTCCTTCAACCTGGCCGCCTTCGCCAGCTGCTCCGCCGCCTTTGCCTTGGCCTCTGCCTGTGCCAGGACCTTTGCCAGCGCCTCCTCCTCCTCCCTGTGTCGCTCATCCTCCTCTGCTTTGGCTCGCAGGCGTGCCTGGTGAGCCGCTGTGGCCGCCGCGGCTGCAGCCTGTGCGGCGGCGCTGCTCGCGATGCTGTTGGCGCGTGTGCGTTCGGAACGCAGGGCGGTGGAGGTGAGGTCAATGGTGTGCTCCAGTTGGTGCACCTTGGCCTCCGCCTGTGCCTTGGCTCGCGCCAGCTTCTGCGCCTTGGCTTCGACCTTCGTGAGCTCCTCCTTGGTTTCGTGCACCTCCTCACGCGCGCCCTCCAACGTCTTGGTCAGCCGCTCCACCTCGTTGTTCAACGACCGTGCGAGTTGTTCGTCCCCTTCACGCGCCCGCGATGCGTCCTCCAACCGCTGCTGCACCGTCTTCATCACGCTGGTCAGGTGGGCCTTTTCCACGAGCAGTCGTGTGGTCACCTTGGCATGCCGCACCACTTCCTTCCTCAGCTTCTTCACCGTCACCTCTGCCGCCGCCTCCTTTTCTGTCATGGAGTTGGCCTGTGCAAGGCGCATGCTGTTGATGCGCGCGGTGCACAACGCCTCAAGCCCCGGCATCATCAGGGTCTCGGCGTCCGTCCGCAGCTCTTGCACCGCGTCCATGCCCTCCACCAACACCTTGCCCGTGAACATGTACTCCAGCACATCGTGGAACCGCACGCACTCCAAGTCCAAGTCAAACACACCGTCCTCGTCTGGCATCTCCTCTGCCCTGCCACCCCCATCCACCCGTGGCCCCTGGTGCCTGTCCTGCACTTGCTTGCGAGGCCGACTCGAGTCTGCCGCCGCCTCCGCCAGCGGATCGTACGTCTCCAGGTCAATGTCTTCTTCGTCGCTGTCGCTCAGCGCGTTCACACCGGTGCCCTCTCCCACCTCAAAGAATGAGTTCAGCACCTCACTGCGGCGGTCATCGGTGCGAAGCACCATGCGCGACAACACGTTGTACGTCCGTGCCGTGGTGCCCTCACGCTCCGTTGTTGGGGACACCAGCGACGCGCCACCTGGCTGTGCCCCACCAGCTTCGGCACCTTCTCCTTCCCGACCACCGCTGCCTTGACCCGCCCCCGCCCCCGCCCCCGCCCCGGCACCGGCACCAGCACTCGCATGTCCACCGGCGTCCGTCTTTCCTGCGGAAGAAGCAGCAGCAGCAGCAGCAGCTGCGACGTCTTCCGCCACTCCAGGCGGCAGCCCCACGCGCAGTTTCAACACCTGCAGCCCCTTGGCAGCCCCCACCTCCGCCCCAAACGCCGCGGCCATCATCTCCGCCATCATGTTGGCCCCCGTGGCGCCGCTCATGTTCGGCACGCCCGCGTTGTCCCCCAACAAAAACGCGCCCGCCACGCCGCTGGTGCCCGTGGACATTTGCTGCGCCAACAGCTGCCGCAACATTTCACGCAGCCGCCGCGTCTCCGCATCGCCGTGCTTGGCCTGCTTCGTCAGCGTCGTGCAGCGTTCCCCCACGGCTTTGCGGTCTGCGATGGCCTCGGCATACTTGGCTCGCCACTCGCCGGCCTCTGTTTCCACTCGCTTCGCCAGGGTGTCGGCGCGTTCGGCCTGGGCAGCAGACGCAGCCATGGCGCTGGCGACTTGTTGCTGCGCGTGTTGCTGCAGCAGCTGCAGTCGTTGCGTCCACAGCGTGGAGGCGCTGCGCCACACGCGGCGCAGAAGCTCGCCACGATCCACACAGTGCACGGACACCTGGCGACACGCCTCTGAAAAGGCAGCGGTGTACAGCCGCAGGGCGCGTCGAATGGCCATGAGGCGAAGGGACCGGTCCTCGTCCCGAAGTGCCTGCTGCACGGCCTCTGCTTGTGCGATGGCGCGGGCAGCTGCAGCCGTCTCGTTGTCTTCACCCTCCACCTGAGCAGCGCCCGCTTTGGCGTCGGCGTCGGCGTCGGCGTCGGCTTTGGCTGCCGTTTCGGCTTCGGCTTTCGCGTCTGTGGTGGCGCCCTTGTTATCGTTGGCATCATCTGGCGCCTCCATGTCCCTGCCCTTGGACTCTGAGGCTCCGCCGGTGCCCACCGCTCGCAACTGGCTGGCCGCTTGCTTCTGCGCCTTGAGCTTCGAGGCGGCCAGCTGCGTGAAGGCCGCTCGCGTGGCCTTCTCCAGCTGCTGCAGCACCAGTGACAGCCACGACTGCAGCAGCACCGCGTCACGGCGACCTGCGGGCGTGCGCGCTGGGAATTCGGTCGTCTCCCACATGCCCTCTGCTGCGTTGAACCGCCAGTCGCCTTGCTCCACCTCTTGCCCTGGCACATGCACCTCCTTGCGCGTGAGCGTGAACGACGAATCGATGCTGGCTCGATCCAGGTCCCACTCAGGTGCAGCCGCAGCCGCAGCCGCAGCCGCAGCCGCAGCCGCAGGTGCAGGTGCAGGTGTTGGCGCACCCCGTCCACATCCACGTCCACCACCACGTCTTCCTCTCGGCACGCCAGAGCTTCCCATCATCGTGATGGGGGAGGGGGGTTGGAGCGGCGGTGGCGACGTCGTGGCGGTGGACGATGATGCGGGTGGCACGCACGGGGACCGTGAGGGGTGTGGTGGCGATACCCGAGACGCCCTGCCTGCGCCTGTGCCTGCGCCGGCGCCTGCGCCTGCGCCGGCATCGGCATCGGCACGGAAGGAGACGTCGGGCGAGGCAGCGGAAAGGGGTGGCACCAGCGACGGCAGGCCGCGACGGGCGCTGATTTGCTGCGCCAACAGCGTGGAACCACCCTCGTCTGTGCGTGCGGTGTGCGAGCGGAAGGTGCCACTACTAGCACCGCCCGCACCCCGACCGCGTGCACCGCGTGCACCGCTGGCACTGGTAGCACTGTGCGGTGCACCCAACCGCGTGCCCGGTGGCCCAAACACGTGCTGCTCCATGGTGGACAGGCCCACGCGGTCCGCAAACTGCCGCACCGTGCGCGTGGACAGCGCGGCAGGCGGGTTGTGAGGGGCGGCCGTCGCCATGTCGTGGTGTGATCGGTGGTGGTGTGGCGGCGGCGGTGGAGAGGGTGTTGGCTGCAGCACGTCACGGGTCGGATGGGGGTGCGCCGCGGCAGTGTGCGTCCCAGCAGCGGTGGCGGTGTAGTCGATGCGGCCGCGGAAGGCACCTTCCGCAACAGGCGGGAACGTGGCCAGGTCGTTGTAGTTGTTGTTGGGTGGTGACCCCGGGCTTTTGGATGGATGCGGCGGGAAGTGTGGGGGTGGGGACGGCGACCGGCTTGTCGTCGTCGGGCTGTGTGCCATGGCTGCGTGGAGCCACGTCGATGACACATCCGTGTCGGCGATGCTCACGCCGTCGTCACCCGCTGGCGCCTTTCCTGGCGATGCTTGCCCGTACGCCTGTGCCGCCGCTGTGGGTCCCGCCACGTTGTTGCCACGGCCCATGGCGCCCGTGTTGCGAGAACGCGGCGCTTCCTGGTATGAAAAGGAGAACGGCGCATGCCGATCCACGCCTCGTGAGGGGAGTTGGCTGCTGTGGGTGCGTTGGTGCCAGCCGGAGTCGCTGTGGCTGGCGGCCGACGCTGTCTTGGTGCCGCGCACGGCACCAAGCGCGGTTCGTGCGCGCTGCTGCTTCGTCTTGGTGGAAGACTTGGAGCGTTGCAGCATCGTGCGCTGGCGTGTGCGAGGGCGCGAGGTTGTGCGCGCGCGGATGTTGGCGAAGCTCGAGTCGGGTGCACTTGCGCCCTGCTCGTGGCGTGTTGCCACACGGCTGGGCCCAGTACCGGGACGACTCCGATGCCGACCACGACCACCACGACCTCCACGACCACGACCACCACGGTTCTTTTGTTGATTCCCGCTGCGTGTGCTTGCCATGAGCTTGTGAATCGTCTCGTACGACTCCTCGACGGAGCGCATTGTGTCTGGCGCCCAGCCATACGAAGCAGCGCCAAGCTTGCGCCGTGGCCGAAAGTCCCTGTCACCGCCGCCGAAGCTCCCCGTCCCTGATGACGGCGACGCGAGCTGGCTGGGCTGTGGTGTCGATACGCCCCGTCCTCGCAGCAACGGCTCCGAGTGGGCGTGGTGTGGTTCGCGGACGACGCCACGCGTGCCTGCTGCGCCTTCTTCACCCACCTGCGGTAGTGGGCTGGCCACCAACACCTCCAGGCGCTGGCGGTGCTTGGTTTTGGTTGAGGGAGGCGCGCTGCCGCCGTGCTTGGTCTTGTAGCCGGTGGAGGACAGCGATGACACGGTGGACAGAGACCGGCTGGGGCGCCCAGATGATGACCGAGCGTCGGCCAGTGAGCCGCGCGTGGATCGACGGGAGTGTGTGGCGGACACCAGCTCGTCTCCGTCCTTGTGTGACCAGGCACTGTACTCGGCGCTGCCGTGCCGAGAATTGCGCATGGTGCTACCGTCTGCGGTGCCACGTCAAGTCACCGTTGCCGGATCGGTGAGTGGGGTGGCGCCGTGTTTCTTCTGCTGCTCACGCCATGCTTGTTTTGTCGTGCCCCGCTGCCCAAGAAACACAAGACAAACAAGACAAACAAGGCGACAAGAAGCACGCTGTCAGCCCCTTGTGTTGCGCCCCTTCCTGAGCTGAGCCCAACACGAGCACACGTGTACGTACGCTCCGGGGTGGGGGGAAACAAGGTGGCGCGGTGGGTGGCACAGCGGTGGAGAACAACAGTACCCTCTTTCGGCGGACGAAACGGGACAGCCAACACAATCCCATCAGCGATCTTTCAATCAAAAGCTGATCCGTTACAAGCGAAAAGATCGCCCCAATCTCAGCTGTTACTGCCCCTCCCGACCAAGGCCAAGGCATCTCACCATAAATCAATGCCATAAAATCATTCCGGTTGCGATGTTGCACTTGGGCTGGTTCGGTTGTGGTGCCCGCACTGCTTGTTGCACGCAACACAGCCACTGCCAGCCACAGAGCCGCTGCTTGTGTGAGTGCGTGGCTTTCGCTTGCCACGTTGTGTAGCCATGGCAAGCAAACGCGATCGCAAGGCGCCGTTGGCCTTTTTGGGCAGGCCACGGTCGTTGGTGGAGATCAGCGATGCTGGAGATCTGTTGGGCATGGACGTGTTGTTTGAGCCACAGCACCAGTGGATTGCCGAGGAGTTTCTGGCAACCGCTGTGCCAGAGGGATGGGCAGAGTGTCTCGATGCAGACTCTGGCAAAGTGTATTACTGGCAGGAGTCCACTGGGGTGCGTGTGTTTGTCGTGTGTGTGTGTGTGTGTGTGTGTGTGTGTGTGTGTGTGTGTGTGTGTGTGTGTTGTTCAAGTGCCCGCTGCTCGCGTCGTCACCCAAGCGTCAATGTTGGTGCTTCCATGGCACCATCATGTGTCATTCACCCTGCCGGCTCGTGCTCTCCCGTGTGATGGCACCAACTCACTCAACCCGTCGTCACCACCAGGAGACTTCGTGGGAGAACCCAGCCGAGAAGCAGTTCACCACCTTGTACCGCAACGAGCGTAAAATGGGCGAGGCGTCTGGTGTCGCCATTTTCCAGCTTGCCTCCCGCGCAGCAGCCCGCGAGCGTGAGGTCGCCCTCGTGAAGGGAACGACCCCTGGTGCCTCTGGCGCAGCCTCCCCACCACCAGGCTCTCGGCGCAACTCGGTGGTCGGCATGGCTGCGCGGCAAAAAGGCGGTGCCACACCCACCCACTCGCGTCCACCCACCGCCGCCACCGGCAGCCGCCGGTCTAGTGCGAAGTTTGCGGCGCCGGAGGGCGCGTATGATCCCGTCCAGCTGCTTTCCCTGGCCGAGTGCGTCGTCGTCGTTGTTTGTTGGTCTTGTCCTTGTTGGTGGTATCCCTGTCGTGGGTTGTTGTCCGGGCCAAAAAAAAAAAAAAAATGGGACGTGGCACGCCAGGCACCACTGACACGCCCACTTCTTGTTGGTGCGTCGCAAGCAGGCATCTTGGCATCAAGGTGCAGTGTGTCCCCGAAGAACGGGAGTGCCACCTGCTGGGGTTTGTGTCCGAGTACTTGAAGCGCGTGGAAATGAACTTGCTGCCGGACGGCTGGCAGCAGTACTCGTGAGTGCCGTGCTTGCGATGGCTGTGCTTGTGGCGGCAGTGTCCACTGACATCCAGGTTTCTCACGTGTGGACACCTTGATGTGGTTTGTTGTTGTTGTTGTTGATGTTTTTTCTGTCTTTTCTTGCGTGTGTGTGTGTGTGTGCGCGCGCGCGCGCGTGCGTGTGTGTGGGCGCGTGGGCGCGCACATGTTGCGGTGTGTGTGGCGCGGTCGGTGATGTGATGGTGGCGGCGTGGGATCTCCTCTCCTCTCCCTCACAGGGACGAAGCGGGCACCCCGTACTACTTCCACGAGGCGACTGGCGAAAGCACGTACGACTTCCCGGTCATCATCGAGTTAACCCACAAAATCGAGGCGAAGCGCAAGTTCATGGCGGAGGATCCCGAGTACGGTCCGTCGTACCGCGGCTCTGAGATTCACCGCTACTGGGCGTTCAGCACGGGCACCCAGGTGTACTACTACAACGTCAAGACCGGCGACCGCCGCACCACGCCGCCAGACATTGGCGCCCGCGCCACGACACTGGTGCAGAAGCGCGTGCGCGGCTTCTTGGCACGACTACGGGGCAAGATTGAGGGCAAGCGTCGCGCGGCGGGCGCGGGTGGCATGTTTGTTGCCCAGCCGTCGCACTGGGATCTTACGACGCTGCGGGAAGAGGCAGAGGCGAAGGCAGAGGCGGCAGCAGGCTCAGGCTCAGGCTCAGGCTCCGACATGTTGCGGAGTGAGACGGACAAGTGGGAGCGAGAGAAGGCGCAGCGGGAGGTGAAGGATAAGCTTGAGGCCGTGTTGGCCAAGTACAAGGAGAGCATTGAGTTTGGGGGCGACGGCCGCTGGACCATGTCAGAGTTTTCGACGGTGCTCACGCTGTTGAAGCGTGCCCACTCGACCGGGCTGGCTGATCCTCGTGTGCGTGGTGTGGGACGTGGGGGGTGGTGGTTGGGTTGGTGGATTGGTGTTGTGTTGCTTGCGATCGCTGTCTGTTGTGTTTGCTGCCTGCCTGCCTGTTGTTGTTTTTGACCTGTTGACTCTTCCTCTCCACACATGCACATGCTACACACACATGCGCACACACGTACCCACTGCACACACGCACACAGGACGAGTTCCGTCTGCGTGCCGGCAAGCTTGTGGAGGAGGTGCAGGAGTTGGTGACTCGGTTCGAAGAAGCGGAGGGCCGCCGCCGTGCGGAGTTGAAACGCAAGCGCCTCGCTGAAGAACAGGCGCGCCAGCTTGCAGCCAAGATTGGTGCCGTGAAGGACTTGCAGCAGTGCAAAGACCGCCTCAAAGCGTTTCGCAAGGTCTGACAGCCCTCCTGGCATGCATTGTGTCGTGTCGATTGCATCTCCTGGCATGCATTGTGTCGTGTCGATTGCATCTCCTGGCATGCATTGTGTCGTGTCGATTGCATCTCCTGGCATGCATTGTGTCGTGTCGATTGGTGCTGCTTTCTGGCGTCTGAGGTTTTGGTTGTTTTGTTTTTTGTTTTGTTTTGCAAGCATGCGACGTGGTGCAACGACGGATAGCGCGCGTGTGCTCATGTCACGTTTGGTATTGCTCGCTTGTCCCTCCCCTGTCTGTGCCCTGCTCCCCACAGATGACGTTTGACGAAGCCAAGTTTGATCCGACGCTGAACGGGGAACTGTACAAGAGCGATCGCGTGAAGGTGTCCTTCCACACTGCCTCCAACATTGTCAATGAAGCACTGGCCGCTGCCCCTCGTGCCCCAACTGAACCCATGGACGACCAAACCCTGGCCAGGTGTGTGATGTCGTGTGTTGTATGGTGTAGTGTTGTGTGGTGTGCACGTCTTGTGTGTGTTGGGTTTGGACATTCTCGACGACTGACCTTGTGTGTCTTTTCTCCCCCCCCCCCCCCGTATTTTTTGCTTGTGCCCTTCCCCACCCACCTCTTGTTGTTTTGAAACGGCGTGTTGGCACCAGCCTCATGAAGCTCGTCTCTAAAGCCAAACGGGCAGTGGATACCGTGGATCGTGTGGTGAAGAAGGAAATGTCGCAGCGGCGGGAGAAGGAGTACGTCGCCAAGATGCAGTCGGAGGACCAAGCCCAACGTGCAGAAGCGGCGGCAGTGGCTGCAGCGGAGCAAGCGAAACAAGAGGAAGCGCGGCGCTTGAAGGAAGCGGAGGATGAAAAAGAACGCCGCAAGCAGATGGAGGCGAAACTCAAGCGTGATTATGAAGCACGCATCGAGCGGGAAAAGGTAGGTTGGTGTGCCCCGTGTGGCGAGAGCTGCAGGCGTGTGGTTGTTTCGTTTGTTCGGGTTGTATGTGTGTGTGTGTGTGTGTGTGTGTGTGTGGAGTGTGTGTGGAGTGTGTGTGGAGCGTGTGTGTGTGTTTGTTTTCGTGCATGCTGGGGTAATCCATAACATCTGACGGGTGACGTTTGTGTTGTTGTTGTTGTTTGTTTGTTGCTGTTGCTGTCTTCTTTTCGACCTCCTCCCACCCCCACCCCCACCCACCCCCACCCCCACCCACAGCAACGCAAGCTGGAGATGGAACGCGAGAGAGAGCGCATGGAGTCCGAGCTGCACCGCATTCGCGAAGAACGTGAACGCCGCGAGGCCGCTGAAAAGCGCCGCCTGGAGCAGTGGAGCCTCATGACCTTCGCCAGCGACCAAGACCGCGACGAGGCCATGGCGCAGCGCATGATGGAGGAGGCCAAACGTGAAGAGGCGGAGGAGCGGGCTCGAAGAGCGGAGGAAGAGCGGAAGGAGCGCCTGCGTGGCGAAATGGAAGCCCGGCGGCGTGCCATCATGGAGCAGCAGGCGCGCATCGCCCAGGAGATGGCGGAGCGTGAGGCGCAGGAAAAGAAGCTGCGCGAGCAGCGGCAGGCACAGGAAGAGGCGTTCCGGGAGGAGCAGCGGCGGCGTGCGCAAATGGAGGAGGAGAGAAAAGAGGCGGAGCGTCGGCGTTTGGAGGAAATTCAGCGACAACGGGCCATGGTGCGTGCGTGTGTGTGCGTTTTGTGCGTTGTGGTTTTGGTGTTGGTTCATCTTCTGCCGCGCCACTCATACCTCATACCCATGGGCATGGCAGATGGACGAAGGCGAGTCCGATACAGAGGAGGAAAAGAAGGCGCGTGAGGATGCGAAACAACTGTTGACAGAGTTCGAAGGAGATGTGTGGAAGGTGTGTGCGACGCGAACGCGACGCGATGCGCTGTGATGTGGTGTGGTGCATGTGACTCGTGTTAGAGGGTGCCAGTGTGCCGTGGTACACATGCGTTACGTGGATGGCTGTGGCTGTTTCATGTGCCCGGGGCCGTGTGCCAATGGTTCTCCACACGACGCGTCGACTCACGCATGCGTGTCGTCTGGCTCTCTCTACAGGCTGCCCGTGACAACAACGTCCGGATGTTGCGTGCCTTCTTCCTGGTTCATGGCACCAAGAAGTTGTTGTCGGCCCACTGCAAAGCTCCCACAGAGGGCGGTCGCACCTTGGTGCATGTGGCGGCGTGGTGGGGGTGTCTGGACGTCCTTCGCTTCCTCATCCAACTCGGAGCCGACATCAACGCCACCGACACCATGTTTTCCAGGACCACTCCTCTCATCGAGGCTGTCCGCTCTGGACGTCGACAGGTATGAGCGTAGGTAGTGTGCATGCGGGTTGGTCGTTCGTTTTGTTGGTTTGCTTGTTGCGCGTCATGTTTCGTTTTCATTTTGTTTGTTTCTTTGTTGTTGTTGGTCGCTGTGTTTGCTGTGTTTTGGTACGGACCGACCGACCATGATGATGGGTGATGTGTGTCTGTTGTTGTTTTTGTTCTCCCTTTCTTCCCTGCTTTTTGGCCCCATCTTCCTCCTCCTCCTCCTCCTCTTCCTCCTCCTCCTCCTCTTCCTCCTCCTCAGACGGCGGAGTTGCTTCTGGACAACGGCGCCGACATTTCCCTGCAAGATTACGCGGGCGACACAGCACTGCACTGGGCCGCCCGACGAGGGCGAGGCACCTTGTTGCTTGCTGTGTTGCGCAAGGCCGAGTCTGTGAACCCTGGCTCCACACGAGGTGTCATTGGCATCAAGGTGCGCGAGGGACATAGCACCACCACCCAAGCCACCCACCCACTGCAGCGTGATGCGTGTGGGTGGGTGGATGGGAGGGGTTCCCTTCTGTGTTGGGGCGTCGCTCCTGTGTGTGTGTGTGTGTGTGTGTGTGTGTGTGTGTGTGTGTGTGTGTGTGTGTGCGTGCGTGTGTGTGTGTGTGTGT
>Ga0213833_1001199_pt1 | contig 19411 bp, 30 predicted proteins | sample SWATP21_FD_160575 | JGI IMG/M metagenome (GOLD analysis project Ga0213833, IMG submission 160575) | Coastal seawater microbial communities from Marineland, Florida, United States - SWA TP2 #1 | ecosystem: Environmental > Aquatic > Marine > Coastal | place: USA: Florida | collected 2016-08-14
CAGCCATGACCTTGCTGTCGTGAACAGGAGCACTAACATCAACACCGCCACCTGAGCCTGCTGCACCTGTGAGGGCAGCTCCGCCGACACCAGCACCACCGCCGCCGCCGACACCAGCCCGCACATTGCTGCACCCCTTCCACGGGGCACGAACACGAAGCAAAGCAAACGGTCCGTGTGTGCGAGGACATGGGTGGTCATAGCTGTCCTCAAAGAACGCAAACACACGACGACGGCGGCGCCGCCGACGGTGACAGCGGGTGTTGGTCATACCGTCTCGAAGGAACCGAGGTCCTTGTGTTGTGCGGTCATGGGATGGACAGGGCTGTTGAGGCTTTGGGGGTACTGTGGGTGAATCCAAGAGATGACTTCCCACGGTGGGCTCGGTGTTGGTTCGTGCTGACGGGGTTGTGGCGCGCCCGGGTGAAGTTACTGGCGCGGCAGCGGCGTCCGCAGACGGAGCCGGCTCCGGGGGGGTGGGTTGGGAAAGTGGGGGCGGGGATGTCAGGGAGGACATCATGTCAGCTTGGTTACGACGCCACCAACGAAGGGCGCGTGAAACAGGCGGCGGGGCCAGGTCACCAGACCAGCAGCTCGACTGTGTGGTTGTGGGCGTGGTTGTTGTGGGCGTGGTTGTTGGGCCGCTTGGCGTGCCACCTGCCGTTGGCGACGCCCACAGTCTCGCCCCATCGTCTGCCTCATCGGAACCAGTGCCACTTAGAATACTCCCATCACTGCCGTGGCCACTGTGCCCCATGCTTTCTTCATCGCTGGCAGGAATCACCTCCCATGGTGCTGCCGCTGCCATCAACACCGGCGGCCGGCCGTGCGTGGCGTGGGGGCAGTCGCCAGACCAGACAAGACACACGGATCAGCGGCTCGGAGATGTTATGAGCCACATTAAGTTCGCTATCCCAGGGGCCACATGTGCTTCACCATGGCCCTGGTGACTCAGTGGCGATCTAAAGCCACAAGAACAAAGCAAACGCCAGACTTCGCGCGAGTCTGCTGCACCGCGACATCAAGGTATATTTCTGGAGATATTACGGAAGTATACTGCCGATCTCGGGGTGCGTGAAGATGCACACTGTCGCTGTTACCCTCTTGGTCTCAGGTTGTGCGTGGCGAGTGTGTTTGTTCCGGCTGCGCCCGCATTCCGACCCGTGACCGTGGTGGTGTGGACTTGTGAGCCCGTAGGTGCCCAGCGTGAGCCTTTTGTAGTGCCTTGTGGCAACTACAGCTGGAGAAACTGTGGTACTGGTAACGGCGGTTGCTGAGTAGGTGCCGCCACAATGGCAATGGAGGGAGGCTCGAAGCTCGAGGAGCACGGCGCTGAGCTGCGCGTGCAAGACAACTTGAAGTTGATGGAAAACAAGAAGTTCTTGCGTTGTCTGGAGAAGTTTCGGAACAACAAAAAGAACCGTGAGCACTTCTTCGACGCAGACCCGACGGAGATTCAGGAACGCGTCCGGTTCTCCGATACCCTCGTCAAGATCAACAGGAAGGGGAAGCGGCAAAAGCGTGCACTTGTCATCACCAACTTGGCCATCTACAACTTCAAGCCAAACTCGTACTCCTCCTTTCAGCGCCGCATCAACACGGCCCACCTTGACAAGATCATCTGCCTGCAAGACTCCACCGAGTTTGTGTTGTGCATGTGGGAGTACTCGTACGATTACGACTATCGCTTTGACGGAATGCTCGAGGTTTGTGGCATGCTAGCTGTTGTTGTGGACCAAGGAATGAAGTGTGTGCGGGCAGGGTCTTCCTCCACTCACCCCTACACGCACTTCCCTTGTGCAGAACAAGCGGGACGAGATCATTGCCATCATCCAGGACTGCTACGACGTGCTCATGGGGAAAGAACTCCCGGTGGTGCGTGACTTTGACAAGAAGCTCATGGCAACCGTGATCAAAACAAAGCAAGCTGTGCGGAAGCGCTCGAGTTCCGCCACCGCGGCTGCCGAGAGCCAAAAAGTGCGCCGCCACAGCCAGGTGCGCCTGCGCCTGCGTTCCCACTCCATCGTGCCCTCTGCCCAAATGGGTGCCATGCTGTCTCCCTCGGTGCTGGGAGAAACCATCAGTGAAGACGCGGAGCCGGAGTCTGACGACGATGCCGCGGCTGGTGCCGGGGACGCCGGCGCCGCCTCGGACGCGATTGTCGCCGGGCTGGCGTCCATCGCGTACAACCCGATCGGCGGCGCGCGGGCCGCGGGCGTAGATCTGGGGTCGTTTGGTGCCGCTGCACCACTGGTGGACGTTCTGTTGGCGCTGCAGCAGCAGCTGTCGGACAACCCGGTGCTGGAGCAGATTTGTGACGCGGACATGAACTCTTTCCTAGACGCGGTGAAGGTGTGGGCGGAGATGATGGGCACGAAGGAAGCGTGCGAACCATGTGTTGCCACCCTGGGTGCACAGGCACATCTGGGCACCACGGCCTTGTCCACCAACAAGCGGCTCCTTGAGATGACGTGGTGCGTGCTGCCGTCTTGTGTGTTGTGCGTATGCGTGGATGTGGTTCTTCGGGGCTGGTCGGGGACGTGCTGACGCTGTCCATGGGTCACGGTGGCACTGGGGGCACGCATGGGGAGCAGTGCAACGGATGAGGAGCTGCGTCTCGGACGGGCTTGGGTCACTTCGTCCTTCTGGCGCCTCGTTCAGCAGTATGCGCTGGGAAATTATCACCAGGTGAGGGTGGGGGTCGTCGATGCTTGCGCGTGAGGAATGGCACGGGGGAGCTGATTGATCAATTTTGTTGCGTGTTGGGTGTGGTGGGGGGTCCTCAGGCCGCGGTGAAGAAGTTCCGTGGCTTTGGCCCTGCTGTGATCGCAGCAGTTGTTGCGCGCAGTGAGCCCATTTTCAAGCCCGAGCTGTACACGTTGTTGCAAGCCTTGATCGGCGTGGTGCCAAAGCCGTCGGACGGCCCACCGGTATGCTCGGGTGCAATTCTATCATGGTGTTGTTCTTGTGCTTGCGGCGGTCTGACGAGCGTTGGTGGGCCCTGCAGAGCGTGGAGTGTTTCGGCAAAAAGATTAACCAACCACAGCTACTGGAAGTGTTGTTCCGCACCCTTCCAAGCGCGCCTTTGGAAGTGCGACATGCGGCCATGAAGGAGTTCAACGTGTTGTTTGTCAAGAAGATCGAGAATTACAAGATCTTGATGAAGCAGCGTGGGTGGCAAACGTGGTTGGTTCCCCTCATTGCAACGATCCCACAAGACAAAGCGGTGCGTCGATCGATTTTTTCCATGTCTCGGGAGCCTATTGTTCGTTGCCTCACCCCTTCGTTCGTACGGCGCTGCCGTGATGTGCTTGCTCGTTCAACAGGCTCGCACGGAAATGCAAAACGAGTATGTCAAGTTCGTGCTGAACCTGTTCGCCATGGTGTTCAACTACGAGTTCAGCAAGGGCACGGACATGGACAAGGTGCTCAATCGTTTTCTGGACCAACTGCGCTTGCAAGTTGGATGGAACGACCAGGTGGTCGCCTTTGCACGCCAGCTCCTCACCATGATCCTCATCAAAATTGTGAACGGTCTCAAGCGTTGGGCGCGTGCGTACGCCCGAGATGAGTGGGACAATTTGTACAAGTTCACGGCGGTGGTGGAGGACTTCATGTTTTACCGCCCTGCGGACGACATCGTCACGCCCACCGGGGAAGCCATGATGGTGAATGTGCCCCCGTCGTTGCTGGCACCCGACGTGACCGTCAAGCTGGCCCCGTTGAGCGGCAAGCGAGTGGACAGGTCGCGCGTGGGGCTGCACATCAACGTCGCAACAGGCGAGGTTGAGGACCTCAAGTTGGCCAAGGGCGTGGTTGCGTTGCTTCGCAAACTGGGAGTCACCGGTGATGACAGCGTCACGGACGGTGTGGTGAACAAGAAGGCTGTGGAGCGCTTGAAGCACTGCAACTCTGTCGCACGGGCGTTCAAGTCCATCGTGGAGTTCTTCTCCTCAGGCGACCTTGGTGGCGATGAAGCGTCTCTAAAGAAGTTGGGCGCGTTCCTCGAAAAGCGCCAGAAGAGCCGTGGGTCAGGGTTCCTCTCCAAAGCCACCAGCAAGAAGAACATTGTGCAGAGCCTGCAGACCAACATGCTGCGACAGCAGGCCCAGAAGAAGCTGCAGGCGCAGGTCATGGCCGTGGCTGCGAAGGCCCGCCAAGCCGTGGTAATCTCCGAGGACACGCCGCAGCAACAGCTGCAGACCGCGCGCAAGGGGCGCCGCTTGGTGGAAAACGACGCCTCCGAGGGTGGTGATGCTCTGGAGGGTGGCAAGGTGGAAGAGGGCGACAGTGATGTGGCCGGTGCTGCAGAGGCGAAGGCTGAGGAGCCGAGCGAAGAGGTGACTGTGGCAGAGGAAGACAGGGTGTGCGAGCGGTGTGAGCAACCGATCCTTGGCGACGATGGCATCATGTCGCTCGAGAAGCTGTGGCACCTCGACTGCTTCCAGTGCGAGCACTGCCACACTCCGTTCCGCGACGATCAGTTCTACGAACGCAAGGGCAAGGCGTACTGCAAGGAGGATTACCTCAACTTGTTTGCACGTTCCGTGTGCGCTGGTTGCATGCAGCCATTCAAGAAGGGCGAACTAGCGATGGAGGCCGTGGAGCGCATGTGGCACACGGACCACTTCAAGTGCGAGTGTTGTGATCGAGTGTTTGATGAGGGCGAATCATTCTTTCCCCGTGACCGTAAAGCGTGCGTCTCGTAGATGCCTGTGTATTGAGTGCCATAGCGCTGTCGTGTGGACACTCAGCAGGTGTATGTTTGCGCGCGATGTGTGGCTCGTACCACTTGCACTCACGGGTATGCGTGGTGTGTGTCTCCATTGGCGCGCAGGTACTGTGGCGATTGCAACCAACGCCTGTTCATGACCTGTCCCGTCTGTAGCGAGGCCGTTAGCGCAGACGACGACGGCGTGCACGCCATTGGCAAGAATTGGCACAGAGAGCACTTCGTGTGCACGCACTGCAAATGCCACTTCGACGACGGCGTCTACTTCACCAAGGTGCGTTGCTCGTTGCTCTGTTCGGCCTGGTCTGTGTGGTCTGGCGTTTGATGTTCTTCCGCGTGGCAGGACGCCGACGATGGTCGTGGCGAACTTCCGTACTGTGAGGCGGACTTCAACGACTTGTTCTTGCCCAAGTGTGACGCCTGCAACCTGCCTGTCAAGGACGGTTTGGCTGCGTGTGGGGCCTCGTGGCACCGTGAGCACTTCGTGTGCACCCTTTGCAGTGAGCCGTTTGAAGACGGGCAGTACTTTTCTCATGAGAACAAGCCCTACTGCGCCCGTGACTACTGGGAGACGTTCGGTGTGGCGTGTGCAGGTGCGTTCCACCACGTGCCGCGCAGCAGCACAGCAGCTCCGAATGTTGATGCAACGCGCCCGCGCGCGTGTGTGCGTGTGTGTGTGTTGGCTTGTGTGGCTTCAGCGTGTGGTGAAATCATCAAGGACAACATCATGAATGCGCTGGGCAAGTCTTGGCACGTGGAACACTTTGTGTGCCACGAGTGCCACAAGCCGTTTCCGGACTTGGCGTACTATCCTCGTGATGGCCATCCGTACTGTGAGGAAGACACCAAGCGTTTGTTTTGTGAAAAGTGCGTGTCGTGCCTTGCAGGGCGTTGTGACGTACGTTCGTGACGTCACTTCGTGTCAAAAATGCTGATCTTGGCGACCACCAGATGTCCTGTGTGTGATGAATACGTCATGGACGATGGTGTTCGTGCGCTGGGCCGCGCATGGCACAGCGAACATTTGAAGTGCGCCACATGCGGCCTCAAGGTGCGTGCATGCTGTCACCATGTGTGTGAGGTGCTTTGTTGTCACCCGAGTTTTCGTTTCTGTTGTGTGCACAGCTGAGTTCGTCCGTGCATGAAGGAGACGATGGCAAGCCGTATTGTGAAGAGCACTACACTCAACTGTTCTGCGAGAAGTGCAATGGATGTGGCAAGCCACTCACGGGTACGCTTAGGCTTCTTGTCCGCGATTGTCGACCAAGCACCGGAATTGATGTTTGGTGGGGGTTGCTATTGTTTGTGCAGGTGCATCTGTGACCGCCCTTGACGCAAAGTGGCACGAAGCATGCTTTGTGTGCAGCCACTGCAGTGCACCGTTCGGAGAAAACCCTTGCTTTCAGCACGAAGGCAAGCCGTACTGCCAGGCAGACTTTCTCGAGCTGTTTTCTCGCAAGTGTGCCAAGTGCAACCAAGGGATTCTGCCCGGTGAGAGCGTGACTGTGTTCAAGAAAGACTGGCACGCCACATGTCTCGTTTGCGCGTACGTCGATAGTGGAAACGAGCTTCCGTGGGTTGTTTGCCAGGCCGCATCGCGTGACGAGTGCGTGTTGGCATGTTGATGCGGTGTGTGCGGTGCGCAGCGAGTGCAACAAGCCCTTCCAGGGAGGTAACGTGTACGGCATCAAGGGTCAGCCATACTGTGAGGAGCACTATCGGGCCAAGGTTGGATGCTGTGATCGTTGCGGCAAAGCGTTCCAGTCGGGCTACATCACCTTGGGCGGCGAGAAGCTCCACCGAGAGTGTGTGGTACGTCTGTGTTGTTGGTGCGGTTTCCGAAACGTGCCGCAGCGCGGTCCACTGCGCCAACGCGTGCCCCACCCTAAACTGTGCGCCTGCGGCTGTGTTTGTTTGTTCCTCAGTGCTGCGTGTTGTGCGAGAAGGCGTTGTTCGGCACCGGCGCCAAGGTGTACACTCGTGGTGGACTCCTGGTGTGCGACGAACATCGACAAGGCACCCTCACACCCGAACAAGTGCAAAAGATGGCCGCGTTGATGGCAGAGAAGAAGAAGAAGCAACAAGCTGCGGAAGCGCAGCAACAGTCAGAGCAATCCCCTGACGCTGCACCTGCACCTGCACCTGCCCCTGCTGCACCAGCCCCAGCACCAGCCCCGTCCGCTGCCCCAGCCGCAGCACCGGCGCAACCGACCACTTCGGCAGCGCCACCAGCTGCACAGAGTGCAACACCACCAGCCCCTCCTGCTGACGAGACCCAAGCGGAGTCACAGGGCGCTGAAGCAGCGGCTGAAACTGGAGGTGAGGGCGAGGCGGCGCCAGAGACTGATTGGTATCAGTACCAAGACGAGGAGGGATACATGTACTACTACAACGCAACCACGGAGGAAAGCACGTATGATGAGCCAGAGAGCTTCCATGCCCACGGCACCTTCGAGGCGTAGAAAATTGTGTTGTCGTTTGTCATGGCTCTCTCTGCTGTGGGTGGTGTTTGTGTAGGTTCTTTCCTCGCTTGTTGCGTTGTTGTGTGGTGGTTTCTTGGTGGTAACAATCACAGCAAGTCACCAATACGAAATAGTACTGTGTTGTTTGCAGGTTGTCACCTGACAAACAAACGACACTTGGTGTTGGCGGTGCACCAGGATTTGCGACCAGCATCTGGTGTCTTGGTACCATGCAACGAGCTTTACTCCTCACCGCCAGCCGCTGCTGCTGCCTTCGCTGCCGCTTCGCGTGCTGCTTTGCGAGCAGCGAATTTTTCTTTGGCGAGACGGATCTTTTCTTCGCGCTTCTTCTTGGCGGCAGCTTTGCGTGCAGCAGCTGCTTGTGCCGCATCCACCACCGTCGAGGCACTTTGCTGCGAGGTGGGTTCGCCCGCAGCGTCAGTGCCACGAGCAGTCGAGGCACCGGAACTAGAACCAGCGCCCAACCGTGTGCCAGTCCCGGCACCAGTCCCGGCTCCAGCTCCAGTTCCAGCGCCAGTGCTTGCACCGGAGCCGGCAGCAACCCTGTCCTCACGTGGTGCCGTCCGTGTGGGGGTGTCAGTGGACTCAACCACGGCCGCAGTTCCTGCATGGGAGGCCTTGGACGGCCCACCAAAGGCCACGTTGTTGGTCAAAAGGTTGCGGTAGAAGCTCCCCAGCCCCGACCGCTTGGTCACGTCCTCCTCTAATGCCGCGGCCTTGGCTTCTTCCTCGGCCAGCTTCCGATCCGCCTCCTGCTTTTCCCGGTACCCAGACGTGATGAACTTCTCCTTGTCACCAAACAGGTGCTCGTCCACCTCCCTTTCACGCTGCAGCTTGCGTTCGTACACCCGGTCCGAGATGACTTGGCGCCGACGGCTCACGGCTCGCATGGCGTCAATGTACTTGGACTGGCGCGGCTGGTCACTGGCACCGGCGCCAGGCTCGGGCCGTGCGGCGGTGCGTGCCACTGCCATGTGCCCGCGTGTGTGCTTTTCCTTGGCGGCCCAGCCATCGTAATCAAATATCGACGCGTCTTGCTTCAGCGCGTCTTTATGCAGCTTGTCGACCTGCCAGGAACAGGCCATCAACGCTTGGATGAGACAAGAGAAAGCGAGGCAGGGTGGATGTGCAGCACACCCAGCTCCCTTGCAGAGCAACGCAACGAAATCAACAACCCACCTTTTCTTGACGCGCCTTCTTGTAGCGGCGGGCAAGCTCCTTCGTGTCGACTGGGCCATTGTCGTCTTCTTCGGCAGCCGCAGAAAACACGGACAGCAGAGGGGCGGCAGTGGGCGCCGCTCGCTTCTTTGAACCCTTGCTTAACGAGAAGGAGGACACCCCCATTTTCTGCTTAGGCTTCTTCTTCTTTCGTACGATGAGGCCATACTGCTTGTTCTTCGAGCCAATCACAAACCGCGACATCTCGAGCACCAGCGGCGCGGTGTCAGTGGGGTGAAACCAAGCATACAAACATGCACAAAAATGACCCCCGACAACCAACCCTGCGGTTTTTCATCGTGAAATTTTCTTGTCCGCGCTGCGCTGTGCTTTGATCTCTAGGAATGCAACGTGGAACCACCTCCCGCGCCGCCACAGTTGCATAGAACCCCGTCCAAGCCTCTTCGTGCGTGCTTGGGTGGGTGGCGCCACCATCCCGCCGCGGTTGTGGCGCAACAGGCACACACCACGATGAACCATCTCCCTGCCGACAGTCAATTACGCTCGCGCCGAGGAAGAAGGCTACCAGAGGATCATGCGTCTGGCGCTATGCACCAGCACCACTGGCAGCACCATGAGAGTGTCTCATATGACGACGCAGGTCTTGCGTCAGAGCAACGAGACGATGCGCTGCCGGCTTGGGCAGCTGGCGTGGGGGGCTCACGTGAAGCTGCGCTTGCCACGGCAGGTCCGTTGCACGAAGATCCCATCATGCAGCCCCGCTTCAAGCCGGTGTCCAGCGAGTACGATGCACAGGAGGACGAAATTAGTTTGGCAGCGTACGCCCCTGCTCCGGCGGGAAGGGTACTCAGGCGAATGAGGAACAGTGAGAACCTTCGATTTCGTGGTTTGTACGGACAGTCTGTCGACTGGATTCCTGTGGCTATTATTGTGGGCATTGTGTTGTTTGCGTGGTTCCGACCATGGCCGTTGAGCTGAGTGCTGGGTGTTCTTGTACCTCGTTTCGTTTTCATGTTGCTGTGTCTCCAAGGTGGGCGATAAAATCATGCGGTTCCGCAATTCGCACAGTACGACGTAGAAATTCAACGACCAAAACACGAACCACGCAGAACACCGAAGCAGGACCACCCACCCCATGCAGGGGGGAGTCAGAGTCCAACACAAAAGGAACACAAAGGAACACGCACGAACTCAACTCTGTCTTCACACCCCACATACGTACACGCACAACAACAACACACAACAACAAGAAAGAACGCAGCTAAAACAGGAGAACAGTAAGGAAACAAAAACAACATCAGAAGCGCAACCGTTCCCCGGTGCCACGTGCCACACCCGAACGGGCGCGTCCTCGGGAGCCAATGTCCACTTGAGAAACAACACCTTCTTGGTCTTCCTCAGGGAAGGGCATCACGGCGTGGGGTGACACGATCGTCGGACTTGGGAGAAGGGAAGACGAGCCATGCTCGTGCAAAGTCGAAACGAGAAGCCTGGACTGGCCCGAGTCCGGCACGCTGTACTCGTCGCTGCTTTGTGCGCTCTTCAAACGGCTGTCAATCGGAGGACGATCTGGCATGAGCGAATCGCCCGAAAAGTCAGTCGACTCCAGCCCAAACATCAGGCTGTTGGCACGCGAGGAATAGTCGAGCGCAGTGGAACTGGACCGGCTCATGCTGGGAGACGGTCGAAACATCTTGGGCGGGACCTGCACCACGCGACTGTGCATGATTTGGATTGGCATGGCACACCATTCAATACACACGCAACACGGTGACGTGTGAGCCATGTCGCGGACCAAGCTAATCGCGCGTCCCAGAGCCACCAGCGTCCACAACGAACAATGAAAGGGTCTCCGGGAGGCGGTTGCGTTGGCGCCGGCGCAACCGGTACACAATGACACCAACAAATGCAAGTAGGCACACGACTCCGGACCCCACACCAGCCACAAGCAATATCATGGTGGGGCCGGAGGGAGCACCTGGGGGCTGCTTCAGCACAGCACCAAGTGGTACGACGCCATCGAAGCCGCCATTGCCCTGGACGAAACTAATGTGGGGCAGGGAGGAGGTCAGGTCAGACGCCAAGCTCCCTGTATGCATTGCGTTGCGCAAGCGCGATGAAATGTCGGCTTCTGGCATCTGCCGGGTAGCCACAACGAGTGCTCCAATCGATACACCCTTTTGTGGCTTCGACAGTGACACGGCGGACTCGACCACCACGTTGCCAAACGGCAACCCCAACAGCGACTCTACAACAGTCTGCTTTGCACAGTACAACACAGCACAACACAGCAACAAGCGATGTACACCGACAAGCCCATGTCATGCGACTGACTTCGCAACTGCAACCGACACACGCACCTGGAACGAGGCGCGTGCTTGTGCCGCCCCGTTGACCCCCCACAACGTCACGTCCACCAGCACGAGGCCCAAAACAGGGTGCGAACCGGATGTGGAGCACATGTCCGTGCCGATGGGGCATGAAGCGTTTGCGAGGGCGGAGAAGCATCTTCCATCCTGCGCCTGGCATGGACCATGTGTGGAAGGCCAACACCCCCGACATTGCGGAGCGATGCTGTCTGTCTGCCCAACACCAGGACTACAGGCGATGGTGTTGCTTGGACAAACAATGGAGTTGCTGAAAAAGCTAAAGCACACGGTGGGAGCGTGGCGCGCATGACAAACGTGGGAACCTTCGTTGATGGCGACCTGACATTTCGGACATCCAGCCTCTGTACACAGCGGCCACGTCAGCTTGACCATGCACGCAGTTCGTTGACACCTGACCACCGGTGGCTGAGCTGACACAACGACGACGTACCACAAGTGTAGTGTGGGGTGCAAGGTGCTGTCTCGATCAGCGGTGGGCAACGCGTTCCGCCAGCCGGCGGAGTTACAACGCTCCGCGTACGGGTTCGGTTACCATCACACAGAGGCCAGCACACCGACCACGGGTCCCAAGGCGACACGGCACAGTCGGTGCTTGAAACAGGGCATGCTAGCCAAATAATGCACAGCAGCACCGGCAGGTGCTGCAGTGGAGCATGTGGCATCACTGGCACTGCGTGTTGCGGTGTGCTCTGCATGAGCTGGCGAAAGTGCGTGGGTTGGTAAATGTGCGAACCGTTTCAAAACTACCATCCGTGCTCGACATTCTGCCACCTGCAAGTTTGTGTGCGGGACGGCCAGGAAACGCTGGTGGGTGTGTCTGGGGCAGACACTTTAGCCGAACTGCTTGGGTTGTAAAACTGCAGAGCTGTGGCTGGTGGAGCGGTTTGTTGAAATGATAGCATAGCATAGCATAGCGCCTCGACAGTGAGTGTTGTTGGGATGACAGAAGTCGCCTAGTGTCGACTCCGGAGATACAAGTACAGCCCCACGCCCACTGCTGCTACAACCAAAATGGAAAAGAAGCACACGATCTGAACACGAACCATGAGCATCGCATGAACAAGGCAAGCGCGCACAGCGAACCTACGTACAGATTTTCTGTACTTGTTTTGGTGCTTGGTAGCAGTGACTAAATGCTTCACGCCGCGCTCCGTTCGCTGGTGCGCCTCCTGAATATGCCACTCCATGTTGTCTGAGGTGAGGTTAGGTGCAATGTGAGTTGAGTCAGACATGTCCACCCAGTAACTGTTGCACCCAAGCATGGTGCCACGCACCCAGATCTTGCCCCTGCTGCTCCTCCAATCTTGCAAGGTCTTTGAACGCCTCATTTACCTCTTGGATGTCCCGCTGGATGTGCTGAATGGCCCCCTCCCTTTCTTGCACAAGCGCGTCGTCAAAGTCTAAATCATACTCGATCTGCTGGTGCCTGCAGACAGAGTGAACATGAGACACCATACACACAGACATGAGACACAGGAAATACACACAGTGGGAATGCCACACGACGACGGACTGTAACAAAGCTTGGTTGTACTCTGAATCGCGAGAGTCGTCTCCAGCGCGTCCGATAGAAGCACGTGCACGAATGACATGTTTTTGCTCCTGCTCCATGGCCTCGTTCATTACTTCTTGAAATGTGCGAGCCAGCTTTGTTAGGTCTTGCAGGAACTTGTCTCGCTGCTTCCTGCGCTTTGCCTGTCGTACCACACACAATAACAACACAAGCACCCCGCGTACCGGCCTCAGATGGGAGTATGGCACGCGGCACAATCCTCACTGTCCCATACCTTCTCCGCCGGGCTCACGTCGCTCAGGTACTTCCTGAAGCCTGACTGTAGCAACTTCGTGAGTGACTTGGTGACAGATGTGCCCGTGTCCAAGTCTCGCTTCCTGTACAAGCCACTATGTGTCAGAAAGAACGTCGTTCGAACCCCCTAACGCGGGCAACGCGACACGCACAAGCGATCGCGGGCTTTCTGGGTGTCGCGCCGCGTCCCCATGTTCTTGATTGCGGTTTGGATCCCACCTATGGCGGTCTGCAGCTTCCTGAGGTCACGGGGGACCTGCAATACAAAGTGCAAGGTACATTTACCGCACAGAGCCATGCACGAGGTGTGTGTCCACTCACAACAGGACAGCACCTACCCGATCACACAGAGCCAGGTAACCATCGTCAGCCATTGCACCGCCTCCTCGCTGGTACGATTCACGTTGCATGTCCGAGGGTGGTGCACTGCCCCAGCCACCACCACTTTCTTCATCACCCCAGCCGCTCATTTCAAACCCGTCCCGGTGGTACTCGCTCGTCGTGACAGCGGTGCGAGAAAGCGTCGCGCCTTGCGTGCACAGTTTCGCAAGCAGTCACAATTGTGCAATGTAGCGTGCAGACAACTTCAATAATTACAGCATTTTCTATTTCGTGTCTATCACTAAAGCATAGCTATTGGTGGGGCTTTGGTCCTCTGACAGTCAAGGCTCACCGCCATGGATCGACGATGGCTTGCTGCAATGCTATGCGCTCTTCTGTTTGTAACTTCAAATGCTGCCTTGGTACATGAAGCAGCAGCGCAAGGAGACATTCGAACTGTGGGCAAACAGTTGGAGCAAGTCGATATCAATGTGGTTGACAAGAGCGTACGTTCTGCAACACAGGCGCCTTGTTGCAAGGGCTTGCCTAACCATGCCGAAACCTCTTTGTCTTTCAGGGACGGACACCTCTCCATTTCGCTGTGGAGAATCACCACTATGAGATGGTTGAGTTTCTGGTGTCCCAAGGGGCTAACATCCTTGCGCTCAACTCGGTACGGGTGCTCAGTTATCTTCTGTCACAACCAGCCTTATGTGTGTTGATTCGTGCTTTCAGCATGGAGAAACTCCGATGGACTTTGCCGAGGACCCAATGATACGACAGTTTTTGTTTCATACTCTGCGATCTGCCGACGACGAGCTGTAGAAACGGATAAACGATGATGGAACTGCTTCTTAGCAAGTGCAAACAGACTAGCCATCATCAGCCATCGAGAACGAAGACACATTCAACGTCGGAATGGCGCGGAACGTGCACACGCCTGTCGCATTTTGCTCCGTATCGATCTTTTCGACGCTCTCCACAGCAATCGGGCATAGGCACTGCTTGGCAGTGAACGACACGTTGACCGGGAAGAAATCTGACTCATCGTCACATGACACCTCAAACTCCAACGTGCCCTCGCTGAGGAGAACCAAGGGCCGCACTACAGGTCACTCCAGAGCCACGACGCCCAACCATACACAACCGCTGGCTGACTTACGCTGCCGTTGAATCAATAAGCAAGTGGGTCCACTCGAGATGGCCATCTCGCGAAACGCTGTGCGCACCGTCACACTGGTTCACGGTCGGAGTCGCGCCCGCAGGCCTGAAACAACCACCCCACCTCATTAGTCACGAGGGGCACTTGGGTTGCACCAACAAACTGCGTACAGAGGGATCTGAATAACGACGTTCGACAACGTCAAATCGGCGCGGTTCAATGTGTAGTCCACCGTCACCGTCATCGTGCCTTCCGACAACTCGTCAGGCCATACATTCACTGGCAGCGAGCACACAATCACATGAGGACTGGAACAAAGTGGGGAGCACGACGACGAGAGAGTACGAACGCGAAAGTGGAAGTGAAGATTCGTCACGAGACAGGTGGCGCCAGCGCAACAAGGACACTGCAGTGCCCACGGGGAAAGTACGGGAAGGGTCTTTCAAAGCCAATATCCCACTCTTCCACAGCGACTTGCTGACGTTGGGGTGTGGTTGGAACTGGAAGCCACTGTCGTGACTCAGAGCCACATTCAGGCGCATTCTTGTGGCAGCTGATAACAACACGGCTGGTAAGAGCCTGCAGAGTCCATCAGACGTCAGACACACGCATACCTTCGCTTCCACAGGTTAGCGCCATTGTGCCGTTCACTTGCATCTTCTTCACCGCTCCGTCACGAGACATGGCCACCGTCAACTTCTCACTCATCATGACCTCCACATCAACAGCTGCACAGCACCAGCATGAGACTAGCAAACACAAGCATACGAGTGTGCAACGGCATACCAGGCCCAGCCTTTGCTTCTTCAACCACTGCAGCTCCCGCTGCAGCTCCACTTCCAGCACCGGTCGGAATGTGTTCCTCCTTCATCAAACTCTGCAGCATGGAGTCAGCCTTCTTGCCCTTCTTGCTTCCGAGCTTCATACCACGCTTGGCTCGGCGAGACGATGAAGCGGCACGAGAGGACGTGCGAGCTGGCGCAGATGATCGCGCCGGTGCTCTTTCAACTGCTGCTGTTTCAAGCATTCTGTCGTACCTTGATCCCGATGACGCTCCGCCGAACTGGAGCAAAGACAAGGCAGGCGCGAGGAACACGCAGGCACGAGGAACAACCACCACATGATAAGAACACTGTTGTCCCCAACACACAGCGTGACTACGCTGCCTACCTTCGACCCAAATCCTTCCATAAATCCCTTTGGCTGAGATCGGCGAGCTTCTGCTAGTGCTTTCGCCTTGGCGTGTGCAGTTTCCTGCCGTGCACGAGATAAGAACCCGAGCATGTGACACCTATCGCACGCCACCTACCTTGGCTTCATTGATCTTGCTCTGTCGGATCAACTGCGCGAGGCGCTCGTCATGGCTGTTCATCTCCATGTTCACACGAACTTGGCGCATGGTGATGTCCTCCTTGTAGCCACCAGGAGTGATGACCTCATCAAATGCAAACAGAACATCAAACACCTTGCTTTGCACAACATCATATGCCGTTGAGCCGCAAATGTCCGGAACAAGCTTTGCCAGCAAATGTAACGTGTCCAGGTCCTCCATGATGTTGCTTTGCTTGTTCGTGATCAACACAATGTAAAGCGCGTCGACAGGGTGGTACACATACCTGACACCACAGAAAACCACAGCACCTTGCTTAAAACCTGGCTCCAGCGCTCGTACCATTTTACTTCAAAAGCGAAAACACACCTCACGGCATCCGTTTCCACGTATGTGTGCTGGCTGGAGCCGGCTGAGCCGACAAGCTTCGGGAAGGCAGCAAGAAGGCCTTCCACACGCCCACGCTTCATGTCCACGAACTGACGGGCAAACAGAGCTGCCAAACAGCACGTGATCAGAGTGGTATTCACACACAGCGAGATACAACACATTACGGGGCAGCCCCATCGTACATTTGCCCGTCTTGGTGCACAAGGCGACGGAAAGGACTACCATGGTGTGTGCGCGGCGTTCTGTGTGTCAGGTCGAAGGAGATATCAGCCCAGGGCAGTCGACACTTTCCCAGCACCACACCAAATGACATAGAAACACACGACTGCGGCACAATGCGCATTGCCCATGCACGCACCTGCACTGCCGGTCTGGAGGCCAGGGTTGCAGTTGACGTCCACCCGCACGTGCAGGAAGAATATCATCGCGCACGATGTGAACCTAGACGCATGCATAACCAAACTACCATATTGTGAATACCAGAACTACCATGCAGCAACCACGAAAATCCGTCACCTGCTTTTCCCGACCAACCAGCCATCAGCGAGTTGTGCGTCGTGCTGCTTGTTAGTGTTGGTTGTTGCTGAGGGAGCTTGTCTAGACCAAGCCCACCACTTTTCATCATGGTACGCGTGCCTATGCTGTCGTTCTGTAGTCCTTTCATCGGCAACAGCGTCGCTGTGCCTGTTCTTTGCGCGTGCTGCGCTGCGTGTCGCTGCTGATTGTGTTGTGTGGTGCTGTGCCTGACCGATTCGTGCCGCTGCGCCTTCTCCCCGCCACAGGCTGCTGCCCGTCCCGTGGTGAGCGTCTTTGACGCCACATCTGGCGAGCGTACTGCCCCAGTCGCTCTGCCCGCCGTCTTCACGGCCCCCATCCGTATGGATGTTGTTGGCTTCGTGCACTCGAACATGGCCAAGAACGCCCGCCAGCCATACGCCGTGTCCCGCGCCGCCGGCCACCAGACCTCTGCTGAGTCCTGGGGTACCGGTCGCGCTGTGTCGCGTATCCCCCGTGTTCCCGGTGGCGGTACCCACCGCGCCGGCCAGGGTGCCTTCGGCAACATGTGCCGTGGTGGTCACATGTTCAACCCCACCCGCGTGTGGCGCCGCTGGCAGCGCCGCGTGTCCGTCGGTCAGCGCCGCTTCGCCACTGTGTCTGCGATCGCCGCCACCGCGAGCACCCCTCTGGTGATGGCCCGCGGCCACGCTGTGGAGGATGTGGTTGAGCTGCCCCTGGTGGTGGACAACCTGTCCGTGTCCAAGACCAAGGACGCCGCCGCCGTGTTGGAGCGCCTCGGTGCCTACGCTGATGTGCAGAAGTCCAAGGACTCCCGCAAGATCCGCGCTGGCAAGGGTAAGATGCGCAACCGCCGCTTTGTGCAGCGCCGCGGCCCTCTCGTCGTGTACAACGAGGAGGACTGCACCCAGGCCTTCCGCAACCTGCCCGGTGTCGAGCTGTGCCACGTCGACCGCCTGAACCTGCTCCAGCTTGCCCCCGGTGGCCACGTCGGCCGCTTCGTCGTCTGGACCAAGTCCGCCTTCGCCCGCCTGGACTCCCTGTACGGCACCTACGGCGATGTCGCGTCTGAGAAGTCTGGCTTCCAGCTGCCGCGCCACGTGATGACCAACGCCGATCTGGCCCGTGTCATCAACTCCGACGAGATCCAGGAGAAGGTGAAGCCCGCCAAGGCCCCCGCCAAGTACGCTGCTCGCAAGAAGAACCCTCTCAAGAACTTGGGTGTTCTCGCCAAGCTGAACCCTTACGCCATCGTGCTGCGCCGCTCTGAGCTCCGCGCTCAGGAGGCACGCGCTGCCGGCCGCTCTGCCACCGTCCAGAAGAAGCGCAACGCCGCCCGCCGCGCCGCTTCTCGTGGCTTCTACCTGTCCATGCTGGAGGACGAGCACATGACCCCGGCTGAGGCCCTTGCCGCCGAGGCTGAGCGCAACGCGGCCACCGCCGCCCAGCGCGCTGAGGAGATCGCCGCCAAGAAGGCTCTGCTCGAGGGCAACTAAATCGCATGCCGCCTCAACGCGTCATGCTTGCTGTACACTGGGCCCGTGCAGTGATGTGTGATGGCAAACCGAGGCTGAATGCGCCCGACGTGGTGGGTGGTGACGTTTCCTTGTGCTGTCTGTTCGTTGGACCGTAGAAGGGGTGGTTGCGCCTGCTGTGTCACTCTAGGAACCTTGTTCCAACCAGCAACACTAACATCAAACAAGAGGGGCACTCGGGGCTTGGCACTTGCTGCCTGCTCCGCTCTGCTCCCTGTTTCTTGAAATACATCGAAACCGACCACGTTTATTCTTTACTGGCAACACACACACACATCTCACTGCACTTGCACATATGGACAGCTAGCTGTCTATTGCTTGCGCAAGAAATCTTTCTGGATCTCAAACGCGAGCAGCGCGATACCAAACAGAGGTGCTTGGACCATCATGCGGTTGAGCGATCCCTTGTACAGCGCAGTGACGCCTTCTTCCTTGACGATCTTGCGCCCACAGTCCAGGAAACCAGAGTAACGCCCATCGTCTGGACGCGGCACAGCACATACCACCAATGAGCCGTGAAAGGCCCACACCTTGCAGCGCACATGCGCGCCCACCACGTACACGACTTCGTCTGCAGACGAGTCTTGATCACGTCTTGCGGCGTGGCCATGCCGCCAGCAAACGCGCCAGCGATGCCGCCGGCCCCAAGCACACCCGCCAGACCTGTGGTCCCGTCAGGACCAGCGAAGGCCTCCTTCAGGGTGGCGTAGCCAGGGAAGAACATGATGGAGTACCTGCAACACAGAAAAGGAAGAAGAACAAGAAATGGGGAAAAGACACAAAAGGCACGTCAGGCGGCACGTGACGCAAAGGGACACGCGTGTGGTACACGGGACGGGGCACGTACGGAATGTCGCGTGCCCATGTGGAGCACACGCCCTTGTACAAGCCACGGATTCCCAGCTCCTTGACCACAGACATGGTGCTGGTGGGGAGAGGGAGGGGGGAAGGCAGCGGTGAGTGACGTGCCACGAGCGAGCGTTTGGTTTAATGAATGCCTTACCTGCTCTGCACACCCTCAGCACCTTGCATTTGCATGCGGATCTTCACGATCTCCATCGGGTTGGTCGCAGACACCTGAACAGCACAAACAAGGAAGCACGCATGTGGTATTACGACGCGAGCGCAAACAGTCTCGAAAGGTGCAAGTTCCCAAGCACACACCTGGAAGAACCCCGCTCCGGCACCGGCAAGGATCTGACGAGGCATGGACAGGTTTCCGTCTTCATCAGCGAGGATCTGCAGTTGCCACCAACCAACCACAAGAGTGTCAACAACCCGCCCGGTGCTGTGTGCAGGCATACACTTCGGGCCCAACGGACCTCGCGGAGGTAATCGTTCACCGCGAGCTTGATGGCCTTCTCAGGGGAAACGCCCCACAAGTTCGCACGCAGGCCTGGGAAGTGGGAAGGCACACACATCACGCTGTGCCCCGCAGAAACCGCTGTGCAACCGCCGCACCTCGGTACAGGCCAGAGGCTCCCTCTTCCTTGAGAATGGTGCGGAAGCAATGAATAGGGTTGCGGTACTTTGGGTTTGAACCTGCAAGGGGGGGGGGGGGGTTAA
>Ga0213833_1001202_pt1 | contig 19379 bp, 32 predicted proteins | sample SWATP21_FD_160575 | JGI IMG/M metagenome (GOLD analysis project Ga0213833, IMG submission 160575) | Coastal seawater microbial communities from Marineland, Florida, United States - SWA TP2 #1 | ecosystem: Environmental > Aquatic > Marine > Coastal | place: USA: Florida | collected 2016-08-14
GGGACAGCTTCAATTACTCCGGCGTATCTACCACCGCACACAGCGCAAGTGCGCACGGCACTGGGACGGCAATCTTCGCCGGTGAAACGGAGGTGAAGGTCACTGAGTTGCGTGTGGGGATGCTCTGTTCGTCATGTCAACTTAACCCAAGTCGCGCCGCGGCCTGCAGCGTGACACGGAAGCTGTGCTAGTGCGACACCGGCCGGCTGCTTTTGCGCGACGCACCACATAGAACACGTGGTACGCGTTGTGGCTGTGGCTGCTGCATGCACCCATACGTTGCTTGGAGAGTTGTCAGCTGTTGCGTGTATATTGTGCTTTCGTGACGCAGGTGGATCACACGGACACCTGCACATGTGCTGACGCCGGAGTCACTCAGCGCCCGTCCTGCCTGGCAGCTGCTGGGGGCACCTCGGGTAAGACACTCTCACATACAGTCTATTCATACGTCCAGCAGCCATGTCTTCCGATGAGAGCAAGCGTCAGACGTGCGTCACTCGCGCAGCGCCCGTATGCGCGCGGGGTGTGCGTGTTGGCGGTGCACATGATAACAGGAAGTGTGGTGTATCACAGCCCTGCGGAGTTGATTCTGGCCGATAAAGGCCTGTCCTCCGTGCCTGCAGATGTAGCAGCATCAAGTGGACCGCGCATCACGTCTCTGAACCTGTCCGAGAACCACATCACGTGGGTGGCGCCTGTTGTACGCGCACGGTTCGGGTTCCGTCCACTCATCACCTGTTGTCGTTTTCCAGGACCGGAACGGGTTTGGAGAAGTTCACCAAGCTTGACACCTTGGTTCTTGACAAGAATGGTCTCAAGGTGTGCTTGTGTGTGGCGTGTTTGTTGGGTCGGCGAGCGAACTCATGCGAGGATATGTGCTTTGCATCCCACTTCAACAGTCTCTCGCCGGGTTTCCGGTGCTGCGCACTGTCACCACGTTGTGGTTCAATAATAACCTGGTATGTACATCGTTGTATGTGTGCGTGCGTGGATGGGTGCGTGGAGCCGGAGAGAGTGCACGGTGGTCACGCAACGTGGTTCGTTTGCGTCAGGTGGTAGATCTGAAACAGTTTCTCGACCACGTCGTTCGGTTATTCCCTTCGCTAGTGCGTTGTCGGTGGTACCCACCGCCTGGTGTGCTGGCCCGTTACGTTGCTTGGCACTGTGCGTTTTGGGAGTACTCCTTCACGCGGACACTGCTGTTGTACCGTTGCAGACTTACCTGAGCTTCATGCGCAACCCTGCTTCCCCTTCCATGGTTTGTATTTCCGAGGAGGATGCCGCGGCGATGCGCAGATACCGGTTCGTAACATCAACGCAACAACAGCCAGGGCCCCCCACGCACCTTGTCTCTGCATGCTGCAGTTTCACATGGTTCCCTCACTGTGCCGTCTTGTGTTGTGTGCACGTGCAGGCTGTATGTCATCTACCGCATTCCCCGGCTTACGTTCTTGGACTCGTCTCCAGTGTCGAAAGAGGTATGGTGGACGTTCCTTCGCTACCGCAGAGCTTGGGTGTTGAACGGAACGCTTTGGCGTGACTTCTTGTGCTTGCTGCTGCGCTGGTGCGGGCGTGGCACGTACAGGAACGGAGTGAGGCACTGAAGCGGGGGGAGTTTTTGGTGCCGCGCCGGGTGCGTTGATGTGTGTGACTTGAGACTCGACTCTCAAGTTGATGAGAACGTTGCCCGCTGTGTGGGGCGGCGCTCGTCGTATGTCAGTCGGCTCCCCGCCACGACACCGTTCTGACACCCTGCCTTGCTGGCTGCACCACGCGTGCTTGGTCTCGATGTTGTTTTGTTTTCAGCCCTCTGTTGCCACCACTGCGGCTGCATTTGACCCGGAAGACTCCAAGCTGACGGCGGCCAAGAGGCGAACTTCGACTGTAGCCCCGTCCCGCAGCCCGGACAGGCGGCCAGCGGCGTTCTTGGGTTTGGGCACCTCACACTATGATGGGCGTCACAGCGAAGGCAATCGGTTCATCAGTGATGACCACTTGTGAAGTGGTGGTTGTGTATGGCAAGTGTGCATGCATGATGTCGGTCATTTCCTCATCGCCATCTACGTGTTGTGTTGACATTGACTGGAAGCGCAAACATAACAACCCAGAGTGTTTGCACTTCCATGACACGAAAAGCGATGCCGACGTCACAAAATGTGAGTCTTCAACAGCTTGCGATGCTGTATGTACGCGTAGCCTCCTCCAGCCACAACCACAACAGTGAGCAACACAAAAGGCACCAACCAGCTGCGGGAGCGCTCTTCGTGTTTGGTGACCAAATCCTGGACTCGGTCCTTCACTCTGCAACCCAACACACCCTCCTTCGCGTTAGAAGACACAACATGCACAACGTGGGTCCACACACACACACGCATACACACACATACACACACATACACACACACACACACACTGCAGCGCAGCAGCACCCACGTACCGCGCCTCCACCACTTTCAGGCGCTTCTCCAGAGACGCCTCCGTGTTCTCCAAGTCCTGCACCATCACCTCCAATGACTCCTTGACACGAGCCACCTCACGCTCCAACCTTTCGTGCAGTCCATCTAGTTTGTCCTGCAGCAGATTGGAGCGGTGGTCTAGGTCGGCCACCACTGGAGTTGACTTGAGCACCTCATCGATTTCTGCCACGAACAAACAATACCGCATGGAGGATGACGATGGAAACTCGAATGCAAGGGCAAGGTGTGGCAAGCCCAGCCCACTTCATGTACCTGCAAGGTCACGGACAGAAGGCGCTGGCACAGGGACGGGCTCCGAGTCAGGTTGGGGTTCGGGCTCAGATACAGGCTTCCCTGCTGGCGGCGAGGTCGTCGTCGTGGTTGTAGGTGGACTGGCTTCCACCACTGGGGGAGTCACTGTGTCCCCACGCCACGCCACATCATGCACCACGTGAGCAATAGTGCAGAAGATTCAAACCCAACACACGCAGAAAGCGGACAGCTAAACCAACAAGCGAGAGCCGGGAAGGCCTATCGCACATTGCATTGTGGTGGTACCTACCTGCGTCTTCGTTCGTATCCCCCTCCTTTTGCTCTTCCACTCCTGGGGTAGGCAGCTCTGGTTGCTCGCCCACCTGTGGCGCATCCCCGTCGCTAGCAGGCTTGGGAGGTTCCTCGGGCTTAGCCCCAACTTCACCGCGAACTCGCACCGACACAATATCATGGTTGTCTGACAGATCACCAGTCGACGCGGAAAATCCCAGGAAGTAGCCGGGTGGGATGTCCACGTTCTGCGTCGTCACAGAGCGAGATGCGGTGCAGGGTGAACACGACGCTCCGGTGGTGATGGGCGCGGTCGTGGCGTGGCACCTACCTGGATGTTGACGCACTCGCTCCACTCGTAGGGGAAGCGGTTCTGAAAGTCACCAGGGACCTGTGGGAAGGCAAACCAACGTCAAGGTTGAGCACACTTGCGCCACGTGCAGCACCGACAACGACAGGAACAACAACAACGACAACGCCCACCTTTGCAAATACAGTTTTGACTGTCAAAATTTTGTTCTTGTAGCGAATGCGGAGGGCTCCAAACTTTTTCTCCTGCCCAAACTCTCGGGCGCCTATCTCGATCGAACACGGAAGGGGTAAGCTCGGCAGGAGTGGTTGTTCGCTCAGCCATGCCACACACCCATCCACAATAACACGCACACACACGCCACGTACGCGTATGACAGCCATAGCGTTGCCCTGCACCTCCAGCGTCATTGTGATCAAACAGGCCTGGGCTGACGGGTGTGCCTACAACCGCTGACACCCAAGGGTGCTTGTGTGCATGGGCGCCTTGGTCGTTGTCGTACGTGTCCACGAACACGCCCAACCCCACAAACGCAGTCGCGTGCCCGAAAGCTGCGCTCACGACGTCGACACAGAGACATAGAAGCATATGCAGGTGTCCGCACCACAGCATACACCACACCACACACGGCACATGTCATATGCAGGCGAACGTGTCGCGTTCACGTGCGCTTCTGCCGTACCTGACCCACTCACGTAGCGTTCCGGCGTGTACCACATCGCAAACCCGTCGCCGAAGTACGTCATTCCCTTTCCGTGCACACGGTACTCAACATCAATCTCCCAGTCACGCCCGAGCGTCCGGAGCGGCTCGCGTGTGAACATCCAGCCGCGTTTTCCCTGTTGCGACGTGGCACCGCCTTGTTGGAACATGGAAAAGCCTCACCTAGCCAGCCCGCCCGCCAGCCACCCGCATCACGAACGCACCTGCTCATCTGGTGTTAGCCGAGCAACAGCCCAGGTTTCGCGTTGCTTGATGTTGACAATTGACGCGCTGCCGCCAAGCTCCCATGATTCGATGGCTCGCAACGCAGGGCCGGTGTTGGCCTCCATGCCTTTGAGCAAAAACGAACTTTCCGGCAGGTTTGCACCAGGAACGTCCGGAGCAGCAAAGCTCATCGTGGCCATGAGCCCCATGGCAGCTACAAGCACGGCCCATGATGACGTCGCCATGGTGTGGGAACTGCGAGTCGCAGCATGATCGATGAGTGATGTCGGTCGTTTGAATAGTTTTGGCATGTGTCAAGGAATTTGCAATAGTTTTGGCACTGAATCACCGATGCCCACATTCGCTGTACTCAACCCATGCCCTCTTTGCGCCTTCCACTCAACTCTTCAACTCCCGTGCTCCACCTTCCTTCTTGCAACCAAGTCTGCCATCGTGACACCCAACGTCCTGTCTGTTTCATGAGGACACGTTCATGTGCACGTACTGTGGGGTCAGACTGAAAGAGATAGATGGTGGCAAGCCTCTGTCTGAAGGTGAAAACCACTGTGGAGTTTGTTGCGATGCGGAACGCTCGGGATGCATCGTTGGTGCACCTCGCCTGTTGCTGCCGTGAACTTGCGCAATGGAGAGCTGCCTCCACCTGCACCTCTTACTTGTACTTGAAGCTTCCCGTGAACGTGGTGGGCAAGATGAGCAAGACTGCTGTGCCCCCCCTGTGCCATCATTGCGTGTCTATTCTCGTTTTCTTTTTCGTACATCTCACTCGCAAAACAACAACAAACACCTTGTGTTCAAGTTTTCACATCAATGTTTCACCTTTCTCCAAGCAACCCACGTGTCTCAAAACGGAACTCTGCGTGGCTGCTTGCGTTTCGTCCACGTTCACATCACCAGTGCGCTCAGTTTCGCGCTTGGTGGTGCGACGCGTGGCGTGGTTGTCTTGAACTCTTGAGGTGCCACACAGCCTCGTGACGCGACCAATGCAGTTTGTACGGAGGGAGGTCCACCTTGCGTCCGACGGAGTCACGTGTGCTGCTGAGGCTTTTGAAACGTTGGTCCAAACCGCGTTTGGGGTCCAGAGCGAAGGCAATTGCCACATAGAACCCGTTCTCTTGAAGACGTTGCATCCATGCTCTGATGTTGTCGACAGTTTGGGTTTTCAGAGGGCAGTCCCAGGCGGCACTGACCTGAATCTGCAACGGAACGCGCTTGCCATTCGAAGCGAAGCTGGATAAGAGGACAGCGTCAACCCGCATAGTCAGAGAACCAGCAAGAGAGGGCGCCTGCTTTCGGTTGCATCCTTGGCTCATCGCATGCGCGCGACCGCAGGCAAAGTACACCCGTTCGGCACCAACCAAGGCACGCATGCCACCGTGGTTTACAATGTTTCCCGGTTTCACTTCGCCGCTATCCCCAATAGACAATGGATCAGCGCTGTCTGTGCGCACACATGACAACGCAACCGAGGCACCCTTGGAAGGCGCGGCGGGTTTGCTGAAGAATTGTAGAAATGAGTCTGTAGAAATGAGTCCGAACAGGCGCCGACGTAGGTCGTTCCACGGGAACAAGAAGGGGTCCACAAGTGATGGGACACATGCGCAACTTGAGTAGCGCAGGCGTGCACAAAAGAAATGCTGCGCACGAAATTGGAACGCCAGACGTACAGAGGATTGGCGGGAGAGCGTGAGAGGCGAGAGGGGCGGGGAACAACAACAACCCACAACGAATGAGACATCACAGCCTGTTTCACTGTGAAACTTTCACGGCCTCACATCCCAACTGACACACCAATGTCCATTGTCGGCTATGCCACCGTGTCAATGCTTGGAGCAAACGCTTGGCGTGCCTGCCAGGGGAACGGGGCCGCCGGGACCCGGACCAAGACTGGTTACACCGAACATCAGGTCTGCGGCACCTCACACTATGATACCTGTGTTTCGATGGGCCGATTTCAAACTGTGGCAGACACGTAGGAAATGTATACCGTCGTCACTTGCCCCGTTGATCGCGCCGCGGCAAGCTGGTGGCAGCGAACTGCAATGTGTGTGTGTTTTCATTCGGATGTCCTCCTCCTGTCGAAAGTGTGTGTATTCCTGAAGTACTGCGCATATGTATCGTACCAGATCTCAGCTCGGGGAGCCCGGGACCATGATTGTGTCATGTTGTTATGACGTTCGTGCTATTGACAGTTCTCACTTGTTCGTATCGAGAAATTCGGGCTGCCGTCTCTGTGTGCTCCAGGCTGGTTTCGCGTGGAGGGGCAACACAGCGCTTGTGAACGAGTCACATTCCTGCCGAAGTATGGAGCTTGCGAGTCACCTGTTACTGTGCTAGATGGCGTATGAGAGTTGTGTTTGTTTTAGTTGCTAGGCACATTTGCACCTCGTTGTATCGAAGAAGCCCGCCAAGGAAAGGGAACCCACCCTTGTGTGGACTTCTTGCACTAGGCGCCTACGATTTCTTATGGGATGCCCGGGCAAGTTCACGTTTTCTTCTCAGCTGCACCTTGCGACGAAGATGACGGCGCCGATTGTGTGTGCTACTGCGCACACGAGCTTGTGCGCGGCGCACAAGTTCGTCGTCTGCGGCACGTTCGGCATCCTCAAATCCGGCTCGTTCGACGTCATCTCGATCTCCATACTCTTCTTCTGTCGTGTTACCGCTTTCTTCATCCTTGGCATCTTCATCCGCTGGAATGAAGTACTGGTAACCGGCAGGGTGTTTACTGTTGCCCCACACGCACAGCACACAGTACGCGCAGGTGAAGACGTGTTGGTGAGATCACCACGCATGCCACCCACGCACACAAAGTCCGCTTCGTTCTTGAAGATGATCCCTTCCATGTTGGGACAAACGGTGCACAACACCAAGCAACGGTCCCACTGGGACTTCGGCATGGCATGCAGTGTGCGCTTGAGGATCGCAGCGATGCCCTGAGACTGCGCCCACACGTGTAGAATAGACCGTTTCCACGCATACTTCGGGTCAACACAAGCAGTGGCCTCGATGGCGCCGTGAAGCTTCTTTGCGAGCAGGCGTTGTGCATCCTCTTCTGTGAACAACGATGGCCCCCCTCGGTACTTCATTGCACGGGTGACCGATACGCCCACCTGAAAGCCGCATCATCACCTCTCACATGAATGCCATATCACAACTGCAGCTGTTGGAAACAACAACTTAGTGCACGCACCGTGACGCCACCGATTTGTGAAACATAGTCCATAATGGAGCAGCGGTTGATGTATTCCACCTCAGTTTCGGTGAAAAGAAGCCGCGCACCCAAGCAAATCTGGATCAAGACCCCAGTTGTGTCAGTGTGCTGATAGCGCGCCCGCACCACAGCACAACTGCATCAGCAACCAACCTGCAACAGTTCAGAAGACACAGCTTCTGAGTTTTCAGAGCTCCCGCCAGCGTTGGGACTAAACAACAGGCGCTTTGCCTCATCATTCAGCATGTCCTGTGGCGTCGTGTGTGGTGACACCCAAACGCCGCGTTTGGAGAGGGAGCACTCGTCAGTGACGACACAAACCGTGCCGTGTCTGTCCCCTGCCAGCCACACATACACCCAGCACGCACTTGCAACTTCTTCAAGCGCCGGGTGCTCACAGGTCGGAACTCGTTAAAGGCAAACACCGGCTTCTCCAAAGGCCAGGCACCGCGCAGGGCATCCACAAACTTGATGTTCTGATACCACACCCCACACCCCACGCGCCCCCAAGCTTGAGTCAGGTCCCCAGCCGACGCCACGATACCACACGTGTATCACCACCACCACCACCACCACCACCACCACCACTACGACCACCACCGCAGCCATACCTCGTCCGTTCGTCCAGATACCAGGTAGTTCAGTCGAATGAGGTGAAGGAAGCTACGTCGGTTGCGGGGTCGCGTGATTCTGCGCTTCATGCGCACCTTCGGCGGCGGGGCCGCCGCGGCACCTCGCGTCACTTGCGACAGGCGTTGGTCCAGCAACGACATGCCCCGACCCACGTCGGCGTGCTCATCGACGTCACTCGACACGGAGCGGGGAAGGGCGTCTGGCTGCCTGAACCCCGAGCCCGCGCCACGGCGCAGACGATCCGCACTCGTCGCCGCGGCAGCAGCCGTTGCAGCAGAGGGCGCACCGCCTTCACTCTTGCTGACGTGATGCCGTGCATGTGATCGTCCGCGTGGGGTCCAGTGGGTGCGAGGGCCTGACGGGGGAGGCGTGCCATCACCCACCACGGGCCAATCGCCACCCTCATCGGTGGCACTGGCGTCTTCCTCGTCAAACGAGTCGCTGCACACCCGGTTCCGACCATGGAGGGCAACGACACTGTTCACCAGGGCTTCAAGTTGTGGCACGTCCTGTGCCAGGTCCACGAGTGTGCTCTCCACTAAATCGAGGTCCGCTGTACGGCCGCCGCGTATCAGCAGCTTCATGCCGGCTGAGCATGCAAGCAAACACATAGAGGCCGGCCAAGAAAGAAGGCCAGCAACACAGGAAGCACCGAGCACACGTCCAAGCATTGGCCCAACGTGTATTTCGTGTTGTCATAGATAGCAGAGTGGAACACCAAGCCCAGGACAGCGCACGGCACATCAGAAGAAACAAGACACAAGACACAACAAGCACCAATCGAATGAGGTGACACGAATGGAAGGGAGTACTTGTGCGCCACACCCCACGGTTTCACTCACCGCTGTGTTCTTCATCCACCAACGCCAGTCGGACGCACTTGTGGAGCAACTTGGACAACCTCTGACACCGGCGGCGATCCACGAGGCACGACACTCGCAACGGCGTGGCAGACAGCCGCCCAACGGCTCGCGGCGGCAACCGAGTCGCACCCGTGGCCGCACTCCATCGTCCTCGCTTGTCACCGCGATGACGCCCGGCGCCACGCCACTCACGTGGCGACGCACCCCACAGGGCAGCGCGGTACGAGGCCCGCGCACGTCGGGCACGCTTTCTCTCCGCCCGGTTGAGTTGACGATCTGCCGCTCCCATGGATGGGAAGGAGGAGCCACGGGTGGGGGGAGCGGCCACGTACTGGGACGTGGGCGCTGCGTTTGTTGCGTCCATGGTGCGGGAGGCGGTGTTGGCGTTGGGGGTGCGGAGAAGAGCTGTGGAAGCGTGGGAGGAAGGGGGCGGGGAAGCGCCGACATCGGCACTGTCATCAGCGGGGCTTGGACTTGGGTGGTGATGGGGGTGGTGGTGGTGGTGGTGGTGTGACGAGGTGCTGCCGGGAAGGTGACTCGCTGCGATGGTGGACGAGTCCGCGATGGCGGAGGGTTGTGCTTCTTCTTCGTCAGAAGAGTCCAAGAGCCCAGCGCCGCCGGACGGCTGCGCAGTCGAGGCCACGGGTGGATGAAGGGGCTTGTTGCTGCTAGAAGACACAGCGGGGCCGCGGGTCGCGGGCACCGACACGACCTGCTTCGACGGCACTCGTGTCTGCAGCACGCGCACGGACGACGCGCGAGACAACAGCTGTTGCTTCAGCCGAGCGCGCTCCCCGGGGGTCAGGGCGCCGTCACGAAACCAGGACGCCACTCGCTGGAGGGTAAGAGCCAATTTCCATCGCTGCGCGGCCTCTGATGCGCCGCCACTGCCACCATGCAGGAGTCCAGGGGCGGTCTGGGCACTGGACGCGCTGTCAGTGCTGTCCGACTTGCCCAACGAGCGGGGTGGGGGCGCCAGCAGAGGGGCTGTCCCGGTGGTTCGGCGGCGGAGCAACTTGTGGGGGCGCATGGTGCGCTTGCCATCGCGGGGAGACACCAACGCGGCAGTGTTGGAAGGGAGGTTCCTCGCACCTGCACCTACACCCGCACCTGCGCCGGCCATGCCCGCGTCGGGCAAAGCAGTTCCAGCACTCGGCGGTACCGAGGCAGCCACCGAACCGGAGCCAACACGTCGAAGGGATGGCGAGACAAGTCGCGCCAAGTCACGGTGGGATTGGGATTGCTTCATGATCTGCACCTTGCGGTGGGTTCGCTCCGCCGCTGTCAGTGCACCTGCTCGGTACTCGTCAGACACTTGCCGAAGAAGGGTTGCTGCAGATGGGGCGTGGAGGTGTGCCGGCAACACCACTCCGGATCCATGTTCACGCTGTACGCGTGTTGATTCGGGTGGAAGGAAGTCGCCGAACTGAACGACGGTGCTGCGCTGTGTGCTCAATGTGACGGGGTCCATCCCTCCCACACCTGCGCTGCTGTCGATGCTGTGTGTGGTGCCGCCAACAGTTGAGCCCAGAGGCAGGCAGCAACCTGGCGCAGCCCCAACAACAGTATGTAACTACAAGCACGCTCTGTGCCGCAGGACGCCTTTGAAAAGCGGCGCCAGGTGTAGCGTGAGCGGGGTTTCACCCAACTCAACCAAGTCACAGCATGCAGCGACGACGGAGCAGCAGGTTTGCTTTTTCCATTCTCGAAATGCAGAATGATCCTTCGAGACGCAGCACGCTGCGGTCGTCTGGATGGGCGAAAAGCTGTGCGCCACCACACGCTTGTGACGCACCGTGACACCACACACGTGTGCCAAGGGGGAAGAGGCGGGGGTGAGTATGTCGTGGGTAGCGCTCGTAGCCGGCCTGGTGTCAGGATTCTGCACCGCCCTGGCACTGTATCCCCTTGACTTTTTGGAAACGCGACAGCAGCTCGACGGGGCCGCCACCCGTGCGGCGGGTAAACCCGCACCCGAAGTCAGTTTGGCGCGACAGGTGGTCCGTGTTGTTCGTCGCCATGGGATCTCTGGCTTGTACCGTGGCGTTGTTCCAGCGGTGGTGGGCATCACAATCAACTGGGGAGTGTACTCCTTTTTGTATGCCTGCTTCCTGGTGTGGACGCCGCAGCTGTGGAGTGCGTCATCACCGACTGGACGCACAGTCTGGACAGACTTGCTAGCTGGGATGGCGACAGGCGTGTGCACGTGCTGGGTGGTCAACCCGTTCTGGGTGGTGAAAGTGCGCTTGGCACAGTCGTCATCGGCGGGCGCGCTGTCGTGCATCCGCGGAGTGCTTGCAGAAGGTGGCCTTGCCGGGTTCTGGGCGGGCGTTGTGCCTTCCATGTTTGGCTGTTTGGAGGGAGCACTTCAGTTCTTGCTGTTGGAGCAGGCGAAGGCCCTTGACATCCGTTCGACCCTCGTGTGGGCCGTCGTCGGCGCGCTTGCCCGCATCACAGGCGTCACGGTGTGCTACCCGTATCAGGTCACCCGCACGAAGATGCAGTCCCAACCCTCGCGAAGTGGCTCAGCAGGCAAGACTCATGCGGCAGCATCCGGTGCAGGGGGTGAGGTGGGACTGTTGGTTGCCACCATTGGCGCCACGTTCCGAACAGAGGGCGTGGCGGGGTTCTATGCCGGGCTGATTCCGCGCCTGTGGAGAGAGGCGCTTGGTGGTGCACTGTACACCGCCGTGTCGTATGTCGTCACCAACTTGTTGACGACATGATCATAGTTGTATGTTTGACGTCTTCTCCTGAGCTGGCGCGCGAATGTGGCGACAGCTGGTTTGGGGAGGGGTGTGTGTGTGTGTGTGTGTGTGTGTGAACAGATGATATTTACTGCGGAGCAGAAGCTGTTTGCAATCAATACATTGTCACGATGCACTGCACCCCGCACGAGCTGCGCCTTCCTCCACAATGCTGCGCACTTCCAGCTTCGTGCTTTCCTGCAATCACACCGAAATACACAAAAACGCACAGGGCGGATGTACAACACAGTCACAAACACACACGAGCGTACCCAACCAACGCTGGTGGCAACCAACACTGGCGAGCTCATGCCTGGCAGTTGATGCATGCCGAGCGAACACGTACACGGTGTGCATCAGCTAATACAACACCACAAGCTCGACACAGCTTGTTGTAGAAGGCCTGGTCGGCGCCTTTTGTCCGTTGAAAGCAAAGGCCCTGCGGGAGGCTGCACATGAGATCTACACGGGCAGAATCCAACAGCACCTCGTACAAGCACAACTTTCACGCACCTCTATGGCGAGTGCTTGGCAATATGTTTGCGAAGTCTGGGACGGCTGCAATGGTTGTGCGCAAGCCCGGAGTTTGGCAACCAAACAACTGTGAAGCCATGACAACCAGATCAAGCGCCGCCTGCCAACCGCTGTGGCAACGTCTGGCGGCACAAAGTCCTGTGGCAGCAATGATAGTGCCCCATCCCGAGACTTGGCGACATCACGCTTTCCACCCGCCGCTGACTGCTTCAACGGCTTTGAAGTCGTGGCTGGTGTCGCCTTCTTCGCTGTCTTAATCGCCTTCGCAGCGCCGCTCGATTGAGGTGCATGCAACTGCTTCCAAGCCCGAAACAAACGCTTGGCTACGGTTCTCACGGCAGAGTCGCTGCGTGAGACAAGACACGGGAGTGACACGGTGAGAAGGCACATCACAAGGGCGCTGGCATGACCTCTGTCCCGCACGTGTGTTTGCGTAGTTCCCGGACCGCTTTTCCCACGCCTGTAGAAATAATGGTGGTTGTGGACAGTGTCATCTGTTTTTCATGCGGCGTGTGAGGAGGCCAACGGGGCGACGACCAAGAGTTCAGACGAAGCAGTGAGACACAAAGCACCACCAAGGGCAACGTCGCACCTGCTCAAGTTGGTCTAGCGCCGCGACAACTTTCGTCACGTCTGTGGATTCGTTTGTCGCCGTGCGACACGAACGAAGCAACTTGGTGAGTCGAAGGCAGATTTTGTGGGTGGCATCTGGCGCAGGGTGCTGTTGGAAACGCGCCACGGGTTTGGATGTCTCATCCTTGCCCTTCGCATCTCCGGCAACAGCACTTGATAGCCGCCTCCTGCATTGATGTCAGCGTCACGACGTGTCTCAACCATCGCATCATACCCCGCACCCTACCTCTTTACAGGGCGGTCAGACGCTCTTCCGGCGTGATCGTTAGTAGTGGTCACAACCGGTGCCACTGCAGCTGGCGCTAGGGCTGACGCAGCAGAGGTTGTGGTGGTGTCCTCCACCACCTCGGGCTTCACGAGATCGGCCCTTGGTCTGCTACCAGCCCACCCAGGGTGAGAGGTCAGGTGACGAACACGTAGCATGCGCAAGCGTGCAACACTTTCACCCCCCTACCGCTTCGTGGGTATGACCGAAGACGCGCCGTCCGGCGATGCAGATCGGCGAGGCAGCGGGGGGACATGTACACCCAATTCGCCAGAATGGAGCGCAGCGAGTCTCCGTCTCGCAGACTCCACGACCAGCTGCACCTCGCCCATATCCATGTGAGCAACACAAAGCGTACCAAGTGCGTTGCCGCACCACCACACCGCACCTTGGCCCGAGCAATTGATGTCTCAAGGTATGTACCTTTCGCATTCGTGGTGCTGCTGTCAGCCCCTGGTGCAATTCGTAACAGTGCGTGACACTCACATGCCCCCCCCCCCCCCCCCCCCCCCCCCCGTTCCGTAGCAACGCCCAGTACCTGCTGTGTGGACAATCGCCTTTGAACTCGAAGCTGTACCGGAACCAGAAGGCTCATCAGCACCATGGCGAAACCGTTTTCCTTGCCCCTGAGGTGTGGTCTCCGCCTCTGCGGTCCGATCTACGCTGTCGTCCACGCTCGCGTCGTCGTCGCCACTGTGGGCGCTTGACACACTTGACGTGTCTTCCAGCCTGCCTGCGTTGCTGACATAGGCAATTTGTTGGGCTAGCGGAAGCTTCAAGCACGTGTCCGCAAACTCTAAAGCCTGGGCAAGCTGCTGGCGTTGGGACTGCGGCACGCGTCTTTTTGGCTTGCCACCGGCCGTACACCCCGCATCAAAGCCCCGTGCCAGCCCCTCGTCCCATGGCACGGCGCCAGTATGAGACACAGCGCCACTACATGGACACCGCCAGCACAAGGCAACACGCTTGGTGACGCCCAGGCAGTACGTTCGCGGTCGCAGTCGCAGCAGCAACAGCACACGTACCCCATCCATCCGGCACCGAAGAATGTAACGAAGACCTTAGAGATCTTGGCACCAGGTCGAGGAGGCACACGGTTAACAAACGTGCCGTGGCAACCGCACAGCTTGCGTTGTTTGGCAGACAGCTGTTCCCACAGCGCTTGGATGACTGTTTCTGGGCTCCACACGAACGCTGGCCACATGGGGTAGCCTACGCAAGCACAGTGAAGAGGACATCAGAACAGACACAAACGGCAAAGCTGTCTGCAACACGTACTGCCACAAGGTGCCCACACAATGGTATGGTAGCTGTGACACAGATGACGTGGTCGCACCGGTGTGACGAGCCGGCATTCGCGAGGCGTTTTGGACGGTAGCACCACCACACATGAGGTGGAGTAAAAGTAGCCGAGCTCCACTGCCCCACACAGCACAGTGAAAGCACGAACTTACAGAGAGGAAGCCATAGCAGCACCAAGTCAGAGTCACGCTGCACGAAGTAGGAGAGTTAACATGCCAGATGGCATGTTGTGGCGCTGCAATAACTGGTGCAGAGAAGTGTTGCTGCACCCCTGCCAAAGAACAAAAACAAAACAAAAAACAAAGCAAAAAACAAAACAAAACAACAAAACAAAGCCAAGCGCGCCTGCCAGTGCTTGTCGTGTGTAACTCAAGCCGTCTAACACATACACGCGAAGCGTGGTGCCGTGGGAGTGGGAAGCCCTCACCAGCGTGCGTAGTTGGGGGTGACATTTCCGGTTTCGTTGGCGTGTCTTCAGCGTGAGCCACGTGGTTACCTGGGTGTCTTCATTTGTGTGGTCGCTGCAGCGGGCTTCGACAACCATGGTGCAACCGCGCAGGCGTCATGGCAGAGCACGCAGCCACTGTGGAGCCCGCAGCAAGTGGATGGTGCTCATGATCACATGTGCTGTTTGTTGGCTTGTGTTTGTGTGGGGAGTCCCGGGACAAGAGTCAGAGCAGCCAAAGCCTCGACCGCTGAGTCCGCCTCGGTTTCGCGTTAAGATGCCACCGCCACCCCCACGTCGCGTTTCCGCCCGCAAGGATGCCGGTCACATGAACTCCTCAGAGCCACGCAGTGTCGGCACAGTGAGTGGTGGCATGGCATCTCCACAGGTGCCGCCCACGACCAAGGCCTCGCTGAGTGCTTCCAGCGATTCAGGCAGCCACACTCCTGCCACCCCTGCCACTGCCACCCCAAGTCCAAGTCAGGCCGAGAGCGCACCCACACAACGCCAGCAGCCTGTGGAGAGCAGTGAAGTTGACTCTGGCGCTGACGACAGCACGGCAAATAATGGTGCGGTTGGTGGAAACACGTCGGAGGAGCCACAGACACCGGGGACGAGCCCTGATGCTAGTTCCACCCCACATCCAAGAGCTCAGATGGAGCCGCCTTTGACGAACACAGAGGGGGAACCGGAGGTATCTGAGACCGTCTCTGGTGGCTCCAACACTGGCGCACAGGAGCCGGAGGTGCCTGGCACTGCCCCCGGTGGTGCTGGTGTCGCGGAGGGACCAGGGGTGGGGCAAGCAGATGGCTTGCACAGTGACGCAGGCCTCGCAACACCAGTGGAACAGCCACATCAGCCTTCCTCTGAGCCGCAGGTGGGTTCCGAGGAGCCTCAGTCTCAAGCCACAGCGCCAAGTCTGCCCGAGGAGCCTCCCACGCCACCCACTGCCAATGCAGAAGCAGCGCCATCCGTCAATGAGGAGCAGTCAGCCCTTCGCCCCGTCAATGAGGAGCAGTCAGCCCTTCGCCCCCCTTCCACTGGCTCTGTGGTACCCCTTCGAGAAGGTGTGAAGGTGCACCCACAATCTTTACAGCTCAAGCCCCTGTCGGCGCCGCTGCACCTGCAGGTGGGAAAGCCGACCAAGTGCAAGGGCCCGCGTCTGGGCAACTTCAGTGGTGGTGTTGTCTCAGCCACCAGCATCTGGCCGAATGTGAAACGCAAGCCTCCTTACACATGGAGCAACAGTGATCGCGTGGTTGTGGAGTTCATTCATATGCAGAAGACAGGCGGGAAGTACTTGGAAAAGGTGCTGCTTCGCCACCTGCAACGCCCCCGAAAGGAGATGTGCGTGCTTGGTGTGTGTTGACCGTCGACTCACTTGAAACAGTGCCCAACTCGACAATGGTTCTGGCAACCTCATGACTTGGTGTGTGTGTGTGTGTATCTGTTTGTGTGTGGACAGGTATGTGCATGTCGACAGCCGGCGCACATCGTCATGGCGCTATGGAGTCCACGCGTACGTCGGTTGATCGTGTATGATGGGTGTTTGATTCCTGCAGAGTGATGATACCACCCGTCCGATCAACAGATCTTTGGCCCGGGTCGCCAGCGTGCTGAACCCACGATCTGATATTCATTCCTTCCTCACTCGTCAACCCAAGACCGGAGACGTGCATTATGTTGTGACGATGCTTCGAGAGCCAATCAATCGGTATGTTGGACCTCACACGGTGGTCCCGTGCATCTCCTTACGTTACGTCGTGATGGCAACAGGTTTATGTCGGAGTTTCTGCACAACTCGTCGGTGTCACTGAACTCGTGGGACTGGAACGATGGCCGTGCCAAGAAGTACCCCACCAAAGTCCGTCGCATTGTGAAGAATATTGCAAGCGACAGGTTCTGTGACGGACGGCTGGAACCGCTTCCCAACAAACGTTGTATGGACATGCTGTGCCCCAATTTCAAACCAGACGAGAGAGGGTGCGTGCTGGATCCCCCACTTCGCCCTGCCATTCGCTTTTGGGAGGTGTTTGTGCTTGTGGATGAAGGATATTTGCAATGCATGCTAATGAAGTATGTCTTGTAGGTATGGCACATGTCTGCCGAAATCTCAACAGGGGCTGCAAAAGTTCATCGACTGCCCTCGCAACCAGGGCCTCAACCGAATGACTCGTATGCTTGGGGATGCGTTGTGCATACCCTCAGCCAGCCTCGGCAAAGCAAAGCGGAAGGCCGCGGAAGAAGATCGCATGCGCTGCATGTTGGAGACAGCAAAGCGAAACCTTGTGAACATGTGCGTTTGTGTCTGGGCTTGGTGCTACTGTCGCCGTTTCTGTGAACACTGGTTAACATGTGTTGCAAGCAGGCCGTACTTCGCACTGACCGAACGCATTCCGGAAAGTCAAGCACTGTTTGAATGGACGTTTGCAATGCCATTCAAACAAGACTGGTCTTTCAGCGCAAAGTCAAGCACGGACAATTTTCTCTCCACACTGGATGAGGAGGCACTAGCACAACTGCATCATGCCAACCGTTTCGACGTCGACCTGTACGCGTGTTGTATTTCTGGGCGTGTTGGTTGCTGTGAATGTGTTGACACTTACGTTGTGCTGGGTGTGGCTTCTGGGCAGGTATGAGTTTGCCCGGTGGCTCTTCAACCAAAGAGTGGAAGCAATGCTCGCCAACCCGCGCAATATCACTCTCCCCGCTGATGTTCCCAAGCAACCCGTCGGTTTCGAACCTCCTCCGAAAAAGAAGAAGAAGAAGAAGAAGAAGAAGAAGAAGCCGAAGAAGCAGGAGGCGAAGAAGCAGGAGACCAAAAGACAAGTGACGAAGAAGCAGTCGAAGAAGCAGGTGTTGAAGAAGCAGGAGACGACGAAACAGGCGACGAAGAAGCAGGAGGAGAGGAACAATGGCAACGACAAGCCGGCCAACCGTCAAGGCAAGGACGAGACACCGCAGCAGCAGCAGCAGCAGCAGCGGCAGCAGCAGCAAGAACAGCAACACAAGGAAGAGGTTCACCACAAGCGGGACGAGGATCATGGTCAAGATCAGGAGCAGGAGCGGGAGCAGGACCAGAACCAGGATCAAAAGGAGAAGAAGAGCAACAGCGCCAACAAGGAGGCTGCGCCCACGTCTCCCCCTGGCTCTGTCAAGGAACCGAAGAAGCCCCAACAGCCCCCTGCTGCCAAGAAGCGTAGTAAGTCCAAGCCCGCCAAGGTGGATGAGTCACGCGCCACTCCCAAAGGTAGTGGAGCCGGGGGGAGTCCGAGCAAGGACGACGACTACGCTCGAGCCGTGTTTCGGGATGCACAGTTCGAGTAGACGACGTGGTGCAAAAATTCTGGATTTCGTGATGTTTCTGCGCACAGCAGTGCGTGCATCAAAGCAGTGACGCACCACGCAGTGCCGTGGCCGGACTCCTGAATGCTGAGCAGGCTCGCCAGGTTGTTGGGGAGCGGGTTCCGAATGGCCACAGCTGGATCGAGTGCTGAGAAGCCGAAGGTAGTGTTCGTAATAGGCTCCACCGGCGTGGGCAAGACCAAGTTGGGTGTCGACATAGCCAAGCAGTTCCAAGGCGAAGTCATCAACGCAGATGCCATGCAGGTGCACCACAGGCGGTACTCTGATGTTGTAGGTGCGGTTGATACCAACAGTGCATTCCATCACGTTGCAGATGTACCGTGGGCTTGCTGTTGCGACCGCGAAAGTCACTGCCGAGGAGGCACAGGGTGTGCCACACCACTTGATGGACTTCCTCGAGCCCACTGATCAATTCACAGTGAAGGATTTCCAGAACAAGGCTCTGGCAACGATATCCTCAGACACCCACTTTACTATTTTGTTGTGTTGGCGCATGTGTGGCTGGGTGTTTCCGGCATTGTTGCTGGCGTTTGGTGGCAGCTTGTGCGGCACTGATCATTCGCGTGTGCTTTTGAGCCTCCTCCTTGACTCCCTGTGGCTTGTGTGCATTTGTTCCTCCTCACATCCGCGACATTTCTGAACGTGGTTCTCTTCCTGTGGTCGTTGGAGGCACCACCTACTACGTGCAGGCCTTGCTTCGCCCCCAGTCGTCCGTGCTGAACGAGGACGAACTCGCTGCACGCTTGCGCAAACGAGCTGGTGCAGCAGGTGCAGGCGCAGGTGCAGGCGCAGGTGCAGGCGCAGGTGCAGGCGCAGGTGCAGGCGCAGGTGCAGGCGCAGAGTCAGGATCAGGTGGCGGCGACGGCGCGATTGAGCCGCCCCCGCCGTACATGGTGACACCTCCCCGGAGACTACCCGAAGATTTCCCACAGACTTGCACGGATGAATCCGTTGAGCTGCACTCACAGCTTGCTGGTATTGATCCGGTCATGGCGAGTCGACTACATCCGAATGACCGCCGCAAGGTAGTGTGTGTGTGTGTGTGGGGGGGGGGGGGGGGGGGGGGGGGGGGGGTGTGTGGGGGGGGGGGGGGGGGGGGGGGGGGGGAGGGGGGGGGGGGTGG
>Ga0213833_1001203_pt1 | contig 19363 bp, 14 predicted proteins | sample SWATP21_FD_160575 | JGI IMG/M metagenome (GOLD analysis project Ga0213833, IMG submission 160575) | Coastal seawater microbial communities from Marineland, Florida, United States - SWA TP2 #1 | ecosystem: Environmental > Aquatic > Marine > Coastal | place: USA: Florida | collected 2016-08-14
TTTCTAGTTTGTTTCGGCGACACCCAAGAAAACCACAGATCAATCGCTCTTGCGCGCATTGGCACGCAGCCATGGCCCACGGCTACCTGCAATTGTAGACTCTGGTCTGGGTTCACTCACTTGCTTATCGCTTTTCAGATGCCGCTCTTGTACCAGCCGACCCGATGATCGGTGTAGGAGTCGCGTGTCCCGCACGCAGAAACGCTTTCATCATTAGCTATGCCAGGGCCGTTTGACACTCCTGGAACAGGCTGGAACAGGCTGGAACGTCTGTGTTCGGTCCTTGCCATCGTCAATCAGTGAAACCAACACCAGGGGTCGTGGCCAATGGCGACTGTGCTGCAGGCAGCTGCGCTATTGCACGCGCCTTGGTCTGATGTGGACTATGCTGCAAGTACCTGCCGCGGACGTGGCGACGGAAACATAGGGCGCTTCCACAGGCCCACACTCCTGGTCACAGCGTGGTGGACTTGCAATGGAGCTGCGGCCAGGCCAGATTCGCTTCAATGGCATGAGTGGGCAGTTTTGTTTCTTCCTATTGGCCTCCATGCTCTACAGCGCAACGACACGGCACATCACTAATTGGAGTCGCTGTTGTCATCGGCGATGGAGTCCAGCACCTCTTTGCGAGCAGCATCTTCTGCAGCATGCGCAGCAGAATATTCGTCCTTGAGCTGTTGCAGGTGATCGGTTTCGCTGTAATGACCCGTCTGTCGCTGCAACGCTTCCCAGGCCCATTCTTCCGCCGTTTCATCCTGTGGAGACGCAATGTCAGTCCCAGACCCACGCTATTCTACTGTCACACACAGAAGCAGCGTACCGGCACGGGGAACTTGGCATCGTGAGCAGCCTCGAATTCATCCAGTCGTTGTTTGATGTCCACCAGGGACTCTTGGAAGTACAATTCCTCCAACTGCACACCCGTTTGGGACGCACGTTCACCCTTTGCAAACCAGTTGATAGACGGCACATCTTCCTCCCAATCGCTCCCGAATCCGTCCAGCATGTCTTCGTCAGACTCCCACGGACCCGTCTCCTCACGCTCGGAGGTGGGCCCACCGACTGGCGGCGGCGGAACAAACACGGAGCTGTCTCCCTTCAACATTTGCATCACATCTGGGGCACCCTGTGTGGAGTCTAAGTCCTGCTGGCGCTGACGGCTGACACTATTCAACGGGTCCGCGGACGCCAACACTGGGCCGTCGTCCTCAAACAGCCTCTCGCCACGTCTGGACCGACACACGAACAAGCGTACGCACACACACGCGTGACTGACTATTCGCAGCCAAGCATCCATCTCACCCAATGCACACAAGAGACAGACACACGCGAGCAGTCACTCACGCGCGAGCAGCCTGGATCTGACGGCGCCTTTGGCGACGAGCATACCACTCCTCCAAATGCCACGGGTGTGTCATCGCGAACGTTTCCTCGGAGATCATCTGTTGGTAATGCACATCAGAAACAGCTACACAGCGCAGAAAGTCGTGGCAAGCATACCTCGTCAATCTTGTCTTCTGGAATCCATGCCTTGCTCTCCTCGTCAAGCTTACGGAGCCACTCTTGACGCGCAGCTGCGACACGCACAAAGTAGGCCTTGCGGGCAGCAAGGCGCCAGTTGCGATCCGCCCTGGCCAAACACAAAGACGTGACTCGTGACCCAGCAGCGACAACACACAACCTATGGCGCGTGCTGCGGCACGCGTGACGCACTGTGCACGCTTGTTGGCTGTGGCACGCGTCTTTGCATGCTTTTTGGCGATCTTGCGACGGCGAATAGCCTTCAACCGTTGGTTTTCAGCCTTGCGCAGCAAGATCTGACGCCGCTCCTCCCTGGCGGCCACAAACACGCAGCGTCACGCGCGGCCGGATGGTGAGCGAAGTACACACGACCGTGAAACCAAGGCAGGGGAAACCACGACGCACTTAGCCTCGGCATCCTCTACTTCTCGACGGGCGTCCCATTGGAACTTGTACACCTTGCGAAGCTTGGACACCTGGTTGTCGGGCACACGGTGAATTCAGGGCCACACATGGCAGTGTTGCAGTTGCCAGCGCTAGCGACGCCGGCAGGCACGCGTACCTCGGCCTGGTAAGCACGACGCGCCGCAACGAACTCTTCAGTCGACGTTGGGACCGGTCGGGGTTGAACCTGGTCATCAGTGGGGCTGAAGGACATCCGCTCGTCTGCAGTGCTGAAAGCACGGACGCACACGCCTGACGAAGCGTGGCGAGCGCCTCTTACTACGCCAGCGCAGCTGCTACGCTGCGCTGCAAGGCCTACAAGCCGTGCAAATTGGCGCTGCATGGTTATTCCTCGACAGGCCTGAGCCAGCGCCTCCGCAGGACCCACGAAGGTGGTGCGAGAGCTGTCACCACACTGCGATGTTGTGCATTGCTGCTGCTGCAAGCACAACATTTTTGTGTCTGAAATGTGTCAGAAAAGCCATCGAGTCCAGTGAATCTTATTGTGCATGTATTCATCAAACATCGATCTGGCTGTGGGGTTGTGCGTGATGTGGTGTCGCTGTGGCCTGTTGTGGTGGTCCGAGGCAGACCATGGATCCGTCTCAAGGCCACGACCCACGGTTTGTGGGTCAGCCAGGCTATGGCGCACAAGCGCCGTCGGTGCCGTTTCAGCCACCACCGTTGCCACCAGGTGCTGGCTATGCGCCACACGCGCCGTCTGGCATGCTGCCGCCTCCGCCCTTGCCTCCTGGTTTTCGGCCGGGCATGATGCCGGGCATGCCACGCGGCATGCCGCCGATGCCTGGGATGCCGGGCATGCCACCGATGCCTCCTGGTATGCCACCGCCGATGCCAGGCATGCGGCCTCCGATGCCTGGGATGCCTGGGATGCCTCGCATGCCGGGCATGCCGATGCCGCCCAGGCCGCCAGCGCCAGGTGGTGTTGCTGACGTCCGCATGGGTGCCGCACCTCCGCAAGCCCCTGCTGCTCCAGTTGATCCTGCAGTGGCTCGGGAGAAGGCGCTGGAGCAACGGGCACGCAAGTGGCAGAAGCTGAACAACAAGCGATACGGCACTCGTCGCAAGTTTGGGTACGTGCACACACAGAAGGAGGACATGCCACCAGAGCATGTGCGCAAGATCATCAAGGATCATGGAGACATGACATCGAAGAAGTTCCGGCATGACAAGCGTGTCTACCTTGGTGCGTTGAAGTACGTGCCCCATGCTGTGTTCAAGCTGCTGGAGAACATGCCAATGCCTTGGGAGCAAGTTCGCAACGTGAAGGTGTTGTACCACGTCACTGGCGCGATCACGTTCGTGAACGAGATCCCGTGGGTTGTGGAGCCCATCTACATTGCCCAGTGGGGCTCCATGTGGGTGATGATGCGGCGTGAGAAGCGTGACCGTCGCCACTTCAAGCGCATGCGCTTCCCTCCTTTCGACGATGAGGAGCCGCCGCTGGACTATGGAGACAACATCTTGGATGTGGAGCCACTGGAAGCCATCCAAATAGACCTCAATGAGGAAGATGATGCGGCTGTCATCGACTGGTTCTACGACCATAAGCCACTGATGCGCTCGCGCCACATCAACGGCCCCACATACCGCAAGTGGCGACTGCCCGTCGAGATTCTGAGCAACCTGCACCGTCTCGCGAACCAGCTTCTCTCCGACCTCACGGACCGCAACTACTTCTATCTTTTCGACTTGAAGTCCTTCTTTACCGCGAAGGCGCTCAACATGGCCATCCCAGGTGGCCCCCGCTTCGAGCCGCTGTTCCGCGACGTGGACGACGATGATGACTGGAACGAGTTCAACGACATCAACAAGATCATCATTCGACACCAAATCCGGACGGAGTACCGCATTGCGTTCCCGTACATGTACAACTCGCGCCCCCGGGCGGTGCATGTGAGCTGGTACCACTACCCCGCCAGCTGCTTCATCAAGGTGGAAGACCCTGAGCTCCCCGCGTTCTACTTTGACCCCATCATCAACCCCATCTCTGCCTTCCGCATGGGCGCAGCCCAAGGCGCCACAGACGAAGAGCTGGACCTGGACGACGAGTTTGAGCTCCCCGAGTCCGTGTCGCCGCTGCTGGACGAGACGCCGTTGTACACCGAGAACACCGCGCCGGGCATGGCACTTGTGTTTGCCCCGCGCCCGTTCAACATGCGTTCCGGGTTCTCCCGCCGCGCTTTGGATGTGCCGCTGGTGAAGACGTGGTACCAGGAGCACTGCCCACCTGGCTACCCGGTGAAGGTGCGCGTGAGTTACCAGAAGCTGCTGAAGTGCTGGGTGCTGAACATGCTGCACCACCGCAAGCCCAAGAGCCAGTCGAAGCGGTCCCTGTTCAAGTCGCTGAAGATGACCAAGTTCTTCCAAACCACCGAGTTGGACTGGGTGGAGGCAGGGTTGCAGGTTTGTCGCCAGGGCTACAACATGCTGTTCTTGCTGATCCACCGCAAGAACTTGAAGTACCTCCACCTGGATTACAACTTCAACCTCAAACCCACGAAGACTTTGACCACCAAGGAGCGCAAGAAGTCGCGATTCGGCAACGCGTTCCACCTCACGCGTGAGATCTTGCGCCTCACCAAGCTCATCGTGGACACCCATGTGCAGTACCGCTTGGGCAACGTGGACGCCTTCCAGTTGGCTGATGGCCTGCAGTACACGTTTGCACACGTGGGCCAGCTCACGGGCATGTACCGGTACAAGTACCGCCTCATGCGCCAGGTGCGCATGTGCAAGGACTTGAAGCACCTGATTTACTACCGCTTCAACACTGGACCGGTGGGGAAGGGCCCCGGCGTCGGCTTCTGGGCTCCCGGGTGGCGTGTGTGGATGTTCTTCTTGCGCGGCATCGTGCCTTTGTTGGAGCGTTGGTTGGGCAACTTGCTGGCCCGCCAGTTCGAGGGCCGCCACAACAAGGGCATTGCCAAGACCGTGACGAAGCAGCGTGTGGAAAGCCACTACGATCTTGAGCTGCGCGCGGCCGTCATGCACGACATCCTGGATATGATGCCCGAGGGTGTCAAGGCGAACAAGTCTCGCACCATTTTGCAGCACCTGAGCGAGGCGTGGCGCTGCTGGAAGGCAAACATCCCCTGGAAAGTGCCAGGGCTCCCTGCCCCGATCGAGAACATGATTTTGCGGTTCGTTGTTGCCCGTGGTGCGGTTTGTGTTGTTGTGCCCTTGCTCCAACATAACACGCTCGCTGCGTTGCGTTTGCTTCCGTCCAGGTACGTGAAGATGAAGGCCGACTGGTGGACCAACGTGGCGCACTACAACCGCGAACGCATCCGACGCGGTGCGACGGTGGACAAGACGGTGTGCAAGAAGAACCTGGGCCGCCTGACCCGTCTCTGGCTCAAGGCGGAGCAGGAGCGCCAGCACAACTACCTGAAGGACGGACCTTATATCTCTGCCGAAGAAGCTGTGGCGATCTACACCACGGCGGTGCACTGGCTCGAGTCTCGCAAGTTTGCTCCCATCCCCTTCCCCCCTCTGTCTTACAAGCACGACACCAAGTTGCTCATCTTGGCTTTGGAGCGGCTGAAGGAGTGCTACTCCATCAATTCCCGCATGAACCAGCGGAGTCGCGAGGAGCTCGGCCTCATCGAGCAGGCCTATGACAACCCGCATGAGGCGCTGCAGCGCATCAAGCGCCACCTGTTGACCCAACGCACCTTCAAGGAGGTGGGCATCGAGTTCTTCGACTTGTACTCGCACCTTATTCCGGTGTACCACATTGAGCCCATCGAGAAGATCTCTGACGCCTACCTGGACCAGTACTTGTGGTACGAGGCGGACAAGCGTCACTTGTTCCCCAACTGGTGCAAACCCGCCGATTCGGAGCCACCGCCGCTGCTGGTGTACAAGTGGTGCAACGGCATCAACAACCTGCAGGACATCTGGGACACGTCGGAGGGCGAGTGTGTGGTGATGATGGAGACCAAGTTCGAAAAGGTGTACGAGAAGATCGACTTTGTGTTGCTGGGTCGCTTGCTGAAGCTGATTGTGGACCACAACATCGCGGACTACATGACTTCCAAGAACAACGTGGTGCTGTCGTACAAGGATATGATGCACACCAACTCGTACGGCCTCATCCGCGGCCTGCAGTTTGCTGGCTTCGTGTTCCAGTACTACGGCTTGGTGCTGGACTTGTTGGTGCTGGGGCTCACCCGTGCCTCCGAGTTGGCGGGACCACCGCAAGTCCCCAACCCCTTCCTCTCCTTCCGTGATGTGGAGACGGAGACGCGACACCCCATCCGCCTGTACATGCGGTACATCGACAAACTGTTCGTCTTGATGCGCTTCGACGCCGAGGAGGCCAAGGACTTGATCCAGCGCTACCTCACAGAGCACCCGGACCCCAACAACGAGAACATCGTGGGGTACAACAACAAGAAGTGCTGGCCTCGCGACGCTCGCATGCGCCTGATGAAACACGACGTGAACCTGGGCAGGGCTTGCTTCTGGGACATCAAGAACCGCTTGCCACGCAGCCTGACCACCGTGGAGTGGGACAACTCGTTCGTGTCTGTGTACAGCAAGGACAACCCCAACCTGCTGTTCAACATGTCTGGCTTCGAGGTTCGCATCTTGCCCAAGTGCCGGTCACCCGGCGGCGAGTTCGTGCACAAGGACGGCGTGTGGAACCTGCAGAACCAGACCACCAAGGAGCGCACGGCGCAGGCGTTCCTGCGCGTGGACGACAAGGCGATGGCACAGTTCGAGAACCGGGTGCGACAGATCTTGATGTCCAGCGGCAGCACCACGTTCACCAAGGTGGCCAACAAGTGGAACTCGGCGGTGATCGGCCTCATGACTTACTTCCGCGAGGCGGTGATCCACACACAGGAGCTGCTGGACCTGCTCGTAAAGTGCGAGAACAAGGTGCAGACGCGTATCAAGATCGGCCTGAACTCCAAGATGCCGTCGCGCTTCCCGCCCGTCGTGTTCTACACCCCGAAGGAGCTGGGTGGCTTGGGCATGCTCAGCATGGGGCACGTCCTCATCCCGCAGTCCGACCTGCGGTACTCCAAGCAGACGGACTTGGGCGTGACGCACTTCCGCTCCGGCATGAGCCACGACGAGGACCAGCTCATCCCCAACCTGTACCGCTACATCCAGCCGTGGGAGTCCGAGTTCATTGACAGCCAGCGCGTGTGGCAGGAGTACGCGCTGAAGCGCCAGGAGGCCAATGCGCAGGGTCGCCGCTTGACGCTGGAGGATTTGGAGGACAGTTGGGACCGTGGTATCCCCCGCATCAACACGTTGTTCCAGAAGGACCGCCACACGTTGGCGTATGACAAGGGGTGGCGCGTGCGTGTGGCGTACAAGCAGTACTGGCTGCCGCGCATGAACAACTTCTGGTGGACGAACCAGCGCCACGACGGTAAGCTGTGGAACCTCAACAACTACCGCACGGACATGATCCAGGCCTTGGGCGGCGTGGAGGGCATTTTGGAGCACACCTTGTTCAAGGGCACGTACTTCCCGACGTGGGAGGGTTTGTTCTGGGAAAAGGCCAGTGGGTTCGAGGAGAGTATGAAGTTCAAGAAGCTGACGAACGCGCAGCGGTCGGGACTGAACCAGATCCCCAACCGGCGTTTCACTCTGTGGTGGAGCCCCACCATCAACCGTGCCAACGTGTACGTCGGCTTCCAGGTGCAGCTGGACCTGACGGGCATCTTCATGCACGGCAAGATCCCGACGTTGAAGATCAGCCTCATCCAGATCTTCCGTGCCCACTTGTGGCAGAAGGTGCATGAGTCCGTCGTCATGGACCTGTGCCAGGTGTTTGACCGCGAGTTGGATGCGTTGGAGATTGAGAACGTCCAGAAGGAGACCATTCACCCGCGCAAGAGCTACAAAATGAACTCCTCGTGTGCCGACATGCTGCTGTTCGCCGCGCACCGGTGGCAGGTGTGCAAGCCGTCCCTGCTGCACGACAGCAACGACGTCTACGACGGCACCATGACGGCCAAGTACTGGATCGACGTGCAGCTGCGCTGGGGCGACTTTGACTCACACGACGTGGAGCGCTACAGCCGCGCCAAGTTCCTGGACTACACCACCGACAGCCAGAGCCTGTACCCGTCCCCGACCGGCACCCTGATCGGCATCGACCTGGCGTACAACCTGTACTCTGGGTACGGCAACTGGTTTGCGGGCGCCAAGCCTCTCATCCAGCAGGCCATGGCAAAGATCATGAAGGCCAACCCGGCGCTGTACGTGCTGCGGGAGCGCATCCGCAAGGGCCTGCAGCTGTACTCCTCGGAGCCCACGGAGCCGTACCTGAGCAGCCAAAACTACGGCGAGCTGTTCTCGAACCAGATCATTTGGTTCGTGGATGACACCAACGTGTACCGCGTCACCATCCACAAGACGTTCGAGGGCAACCTCACCACCAAGCCCATCAACGGCGCGATCTTCATCTTCAACCCGCGCTCCGGCCAGCTCTTCCTCAAAATCATCCACACCTCCGTGTGGGCGGGGCAGAAGCGCCTGGGGCAGTTGGCGAAGTGGAAGACCGCCGAGGAGGTGGCGGCGCTCATCCGGTCGCTGCCCATCGAGGAGCAGCCCAAGCAGATCATTGCCACGCGCAAGGGCATGCTGGACCCCCTGGAGGTGCACCTGTTGGACTTCCCCAACATCGTCATCAAGGGCAGCGAGCTTCAGCTGCCGTTCCAGGCGTGCTTGAAGGTGGAGAAGTTCGGCGACCTCATTCTCAAGGCCACCGAGCCGCAGATGGTGCTGTTCAACATCTACGACGACTGGCTCAAGACCATCTCCAGCTACACCGCGTTCAGTCGCCTCATCCTCATCCTGCGCGCGCTGCACGTCGACACGGACCGCGCCAAGGTCATCCTCAAGCCCGACAAGACCACCATCACCGAGGCGCACCACATCTGGCCGAGCCTCGACGACGGCGAGTGGGTGCGCGTGGAGGTGGCGCTCAAGGACCTCATTCTGGCCGACTACGGCAAGAAGAACAACGTGAACGTGGCGTCGCTGACGCAGTCCGAGGTGCGCGACATCATTTTGGGCATGGAGATCGCGGCGCCGAGCCAGCAGCGCCAGCAGATCGCGGAGATCGAGAAGCAGGCGCGTCAGGAGACACAGTTGACGGAGACCACCACCAAGACGCTCAACAAGCACGGCGAGGAGTTGATTGTCACCACCACGTCGCGCTACGAGCAGCAGACGTTCTCGTCACGCACCGACTGGCGCGTGCGTGCCATTTCCTCCACGAACCTGCACCTGCGCACGAAGAACATCTACGTCTCCAACGACGACATCCGCGACACGGGGTACACGTACGTGATGCCCAACAACATCCTGAAGAAGTTCATCACGGTCAGCGACCTGCGCACGCAAGTGGGCGCCTACATGTTCGGCGTCAGCCCCGAAGACAACGCCATGGTGAAGGAGATCCGCTGCCTCGTCTTCGTGCCGCAACTTGGCACGCACCAGGGCGTGCAGCTCCCCAAGCAGCTGCCTGTGCATGACCACCTGGAGGACCTCGAGCCCCTGGGCTGGATCCACACGCAGCCCAACGAGTTGCCGCAGCTGTCTCCCAGCGACGTGACCACCCAGGCCAAGATCTTGGCCGCCAACCAAGAATGGAACGCCGAGACCGCCATCGTCATCACGTGCAGCTTCACGCCCGGCTCGTGCTCGTTGGCTGCGTACCGCCTCACGCCCGGTGGCTACGAGTGGGGGCGCAACAACTCTGACACAAGCCCCAACCCCCCGGGCTACCAAACGACGCACTACGAGAACGTGCAGATGCTGCTGTCGGACCACTTCCTGGGCTTCTGCATGGTGCCCGACGAGGGCTCGTGGAACTATAACTTCCAAGGCGTCAAGTTCAGCCCGACGATGGAGTACGGCCTTCGCCTGGACAACCCCCTGCCGTTCTACCACGAGATGCACCGCCCCGGACACTTCCTTACGTTCTCTGGTGGCGACAACGTCGAGGCCAACGCTGCAGACCACGAAGATTTCTTTGCTTGAGTTGCCCCGTCCCTGGTGGCGGATGAAGCGACAACCACCCCACGAGCGTAGTGCGTCGGAGCGTCATCGTGGTGGTGGTGGTGTGGTGGTGATTGTAGCAGGCAGTATTGGAATGATTGGTGGGCAGGGGCCCGCGTCCCGTACGTGTAAGAATTTCAGATGATTTGACGTTTTGTATCGCCACATCACACACCATACGAACAACCAGTCACTCGCGCGGTGACCCACCACCCAAACCAAAAATCAGGCACGCACACCTTGGCTCGCACACCTTGGCTCGCGTCAAACAGAAAACAAGAAAAACAGAAACAGCGCACGTGGCGACCAGTCATGGAAACCTTCGGCTTACCGCTTCACCCGCATCATTTTCTTCACGTCGCTGTAGTAGAGGTCCTTGCCCTTGCCCAGTGAAACCACGGCTCCTGTCGCGACCTGCCCCGTCGGGAGCTGTCCAGCGCCTCCTTTTGGCCCCAGTGGCACCAACATGAACTTGGGGTGGCGCTCGTACGGCTTGACCTCCACCTGTGGCTTCATCGCCTGCTTTGCCAGCACCTCTGCCACGTATCTGCCCTGCTGTTGGGCCGTGTACATGGTGTGCAGCTCCCCCGCGGCACCACAGTCGCCGATGGCGTACACATCCTTCTTCCCCTCCACTTGCAGCGTGCCCGTCACTCGCAGGCGGCCATCGTCACCAGTGGCGTCTGCCAGCCATCCGACAGAGTAGCATGAGTGGTTGACGGTGGCTCCGGTACATCGAAACACGACGTCCGCCTCCCATGCGGTGCCTTGCTGCGTCGACACCATCACTGGACCTGTTACAACCTCGTCCGGCAGCGCCTCTGCTCCCTCTGCTTTGCGCTCGTCACGGGCGACCGCGTCCAAAGCATCCGTGTCAACGGTTTCACCCAGTACCAGCGTGACGCCACGGGCTGCAAGCTGCTGTGCCAGGGCCGAGGAGACACCCTCCTTCAAACCAGTCTTGGACAGCAGCGACGGCCCGGAATGGAACAACGTCACGTCCTTGCCCGGAAAGGCAAACGAAATCTCACCCGCCAGCTCTACGCCGACAGGACCACCCCCAACGATAGCAATGCGATCCGCACGCTTGGTGACAGACAGCGCAGCACGGTACTTCATCTCTGACGCGAGTGCATCAACGTCGGTGTCCTTTCCAGGGAACGGAACCTGGGAGCCGGTGGCCAGCACAAGTACATCTGACAGGCAACACCAGGTCCACATCGTGTCAATGGAAATGACATGAAACCTTCGCCTTTGACACAACAACAGTCGGTGGGGCACAGGCACGCACCAAAATCCAAGTGGGACAAGACTCCAGACTGGTTCACATACTCGAGCCGTTTCGCGTTCACCGCTGTCACTGTGCCCTGCTCCACACGGAACACGCCCGGCGCCTGCTTCTCCGCAGCCTCAGTAAGCTTTGTGTAGGAATAGAACAACTTCTCTGCCCAGCCATCTTGGACAACGGCACGGCATGAGCACGGGCAGTGGTGAAGTGCCTCGCTCCTGTCAACGAGCACAATAGACTTGAAGCGCCGGATCCAGCGCTTCGCAATCAGCTTGGATGCAAAACTGGCGCCGGCATACCCCGCACCCACAACAACTATAGATCTTGGATTGACAACGACACTGCTTCCACTACCCATGTGGTCCGACCATGGAGTGGCAAGCTTCCAGGCGCAAGGGCAACTCCAATCAAGCCATGAGATCCGGCGCAAGCACATGAGATTCGTCGCGTCATGTTCACACAGAAGCGAGAAGCTTCTGTTCTCGTCCGACATCCACCTGCTGCAGCACCACACTCTCCACTCCCGGCACACGCGCACACCTGGGCGCTGGTTTCACCACCCTCTGTTGCCTGGTACACGTGTGCTGTGGTGTTGGTGCGGCCTACTGAGCGTATGTCACGGCTGCGTTCCAATAGCGGCGGCAGCGATGGAGGAGGCCGCAAGCATGGTTCTGCTTGGGCAGATCCATTCAAGAACCCAACCGCCCAGGATGACTCAGACCTGGCTGCCATGCGTGCTCGCGCAATGGAGGCACTTGGCGTTACCCCTCCATCTCGCCCGGGACGTTTGCGTCGCTCTGGGAGCTTTGGCTCCCTTAAGACCGGCACCAAGCGGAAGCTTGAACCCCTCCATTGGGACGGCAAGCGCCCAACCACAACGTCCGCGTCACAGTCCGCCAAGCTTCGCACCAGGGAGTACGCCGGACTTGTGAACCAAGCCAGTACATGCTACCTCAACAGCTTGTTGCAGGTAAGTCGTGCCGTTCCACGCTGCTGGGGGCACCCCACTCTCACTGGTGTCTCTTGTCTTGGTCTTGCTTGTCTGGTGCACGTGCTGCAGACACTGTTCATGACCCCAGAGCTGCGTTCTGTGCTGTACGCATGGGAGGTGCGTTGTACAATGCTGGTGGTTTCATTTATATCATCACACGTGCTGGGTGTATGGGTTGTCACCCTGTCTGCCTTCCTCCTCTCACCCGCCATTTCTCCATTGTATTTTTTGTGTTGATGTTTTTGCGTCAGTGGGACGAAGAACGCGACACGGAGGACTGCATTCCGTACCAATTGCAAGTGCTGTTTGGCTTGCTTCAACTCACACGGCGAAGCACCATCACCACTACTGTACGTGGTCTTTCTAGTTCATGGGATGGACTGTGTGATTGACGCGCGCGGCCTCACCCTTGTCCGCACCACAGGCACTGACGGCGAGTTTTGGCTGGACCGATGCCCAAGCGTTTGTTCAACAGGATGTTCAAGAGGTGTGGTTCAAGACGCACTTGGCAACAAGTATGCATCGTTCCTCATTCGTGTTGTGTTGTTGCTGTGTGGCTTTCTGCCCAGCTGTGCCGTGTGTTGTTCAACACACTATCAGAAACGTTCCAAGGGACACCCAATGCTGGCGTGATTGACAAGCTGTACCAGGTATGGATGCAATTGTGCGTGTGGCAACGCTGCTTTCAGTCAGCCACACTGTTTAAATCGCGTTTGCAGGGCGGCCTTCACGACTTCCTCCACTGCCACAAGTGTGGCACGGAGCGCGTCCGCAAAGACGCTTTCTCGGACCTCTCCTTGGTGCGTGCGCGTGCTTGCGTGTGACGACCGGATGTCGCACCACCTGTAATGACCCGTTGTATGCATGCCCCACTGTGGCACGTGCCCTGCATTGGTCCTGGTGATTTAGGTTGTCAAGCCGTTTGGAGCGACGAAGTGCATCGGCAGTGTGGTGGAAGCTTTGCGATTGTACATGACAAAGGAGACGCTAACGGCCCCCAACCAGGTAGCGCTGAAACGTGTGGGCAAGGGAAGTACAGCATTGTGATGTGCCAACTGAACCACGTTGTTGTCTCAGTACTTTTGCAACGTCTGCCAAGCCAAAGTGGATTGTGACAAAGGCCTCAAAGTTTCCCATTTTCCTCGCATTTTGAGTCTGCAGGTGCGTGCTGCTTGCTCTCTTGTGCTCTGGCCTGCGTGTGTCCCTCTGTGTGGCTGGACTCGTTTGGTTTGCTTTGACAGCGTGTCCGCGTTTCGTGCGTGGCGTTGTCCTGACTTATGGATCCGTGACTTGCAGTTGAACCGCTTCGCATTTGACTATGAGACCATGAGGCGCACGAAGCTGAACAATCATGTGCGTTTTCACCCTCCCAGCCGCCCTTTCTCCCTGAACGCTTCATAGCTGACTCATTGACATGCGCCCGCCTCTTCAGGTCCATTTCCCCATGTTCCTTGACTTGAACCCAATGCTGGGTGTGGCTTTCGAGCCCCAGCCAAGTGTCGACGACACCCCTGTGCCTGCACCTTCTCCCACAGCGAACGCTGCACCGGCGCCGACAAACTCTGACACCGTACCCGGTCCACCAGGTGGCGACGATGGTGACAATGAAGATGCCGCCGCTGATGCTGACGCCTCCCGGGTCGACGAACCTGGCGGCGGTGCCAGCAACCCGCATGTTGCACCTGCAGACGCAGGGGGCGATGGCAAGGGCGGTGACATCGATGGAACAGCCAGCAAGGAAGAAGAGGACGCGTCGCCACCTGTGGAATCCAAGCCAGTGGTGTTAACGCGCGACGACTTCGGACCTTCCGTGTCGGTCAAGCAGCTCCAAGCGTGCAGCACATTGTCTTCTGTGGAGCAGATGTTGAGCCGAGGACCTGATGTGTTTGAGCTGTTTTCCGTCATGGTCCACGCTGGTGGGGCGACGTCCGGGCACTACTACGCGTACATCAAGAATCTCGACACTGGGATGTGGTTCAAGTTCAATGACTCCACTGTTACGCCCGCCTCCATCGCCGACGTGAATTCTGCGCAAGGAGATGGCGCGTCGTCTGCGAATGCCTACATGCTGATGTATCGGTACGGTGCCAGTGCAATGTGTTGGATGACGCTCAAGGCTTCGTCTTGATGCTGACGTTGGGTATGACTTTTCACTTCATTTCGTGGTGGTTGTGTGCTGTGGGTGTGCAGCCGAGTGACTCCTGGAGCCGCGCAGGCGTTCCCACCGGCTGAGGCGGTTCCAAGCTACGTCCAGCAGAAGGTGCGGGAAGAGAACGAGAAGGCGCGCAAGCTGGCCGAGGCGGCCCGCATCCGGTCGTTGACGTACACACTGAAGGTCAAGTACGGAAGCAACACACTGAGCGTGCCGATGCTCAAGACGTTGACCATGTTTGAGGCAACAGTCAAGGCCTGGACGGCACACGGCTTGTCGGGTGCGCCTGAGGCGGTGGTTGAAGCCGCCAAGACGCAGCCCTTGGCTCTTGGTGCAAGTGCCCCGCCCCCGCCCCCGCCAGGTGACAGTGACATTGACGGTGACAGTGGCAGCGCAGAAGGGGGTGCCGCCGCACAGGTCGAAGGTCGGGAAGGCGAGGACCAGAAGGGTGCTGGTGCCGCCCGCACCCGCACAGGCGCAGATGGGGATGGAACCACACCTACGGGCGTCGCAGCTGATGGTGGTGGTGGTGGTACTGATACGGATGGTGGCGCACCAGGGGAGACCGGCTCCACCACTCCACAGACCCTACCCGACATCTTGGTGGGGTGTGTCGCCGTGGTGCCTCTGGATCGAGTGCGCTTGCGGCGGTACAACCCGCACACCAAGACGGACCAGATGCCGTACAGCAACGCCAGCGAGTTGACCTTGGAGCAGCTGGATATCTATGACCATTTCTGTACGTGCGTGCACGTGGCGTGAGGAAACTGCGCGTGTGGAAGTTGACGGGGCTGCGGCGGTCGTTCGTTGCGACATGTTTTTTTCACTTGTGTTTGTCCCTTTGCTGCCCTCGGTCCCACGCTATGCGCTGTGTGAGTGCGTGTCGGTCTGGAACGGGCAGCCATGCGCCTCGAAGAGCGAGAGGAGGGGGTGCCATTCCCTGAGTGGGATCCGAACGCCATTACCGTGCGCATCATTCGCTACGACCCTGAGACGGACTCATTTCGTGATGAGGTATGGCACAAGGGGTGATGCAATCTAGTCTGCGCGCCACTCTGATCGATCACGTGTTTGCCTGGTTCAGGTCAAGGTGTCTGTCGGCAAGTCCATCACTTTGTCTACCTTCCACCGTATCCTGGAAGGTCACAATGACCTTGGCCACATCCCTGCCGAGTCGCAGCGCCTGATGAAGATGTTTGGTGCCATCGGTCGCGCCAGGGCGAACATCATCGAAGGTCGGGATGCGTTGCTGTTGCTTGTTTCGGGCTGTTCCTGTTCCATTTAGGGCACACCACTGTTGCACAGTTGTCGAGTGGGTGTTGTATGACGTGGTGTTTGTCCTCCCAGGCGACAACAAGCAACTCCACGACGGCCTGAAGATTTACCAGAACTCCAAATTGTACCTGGAACCCATTCCTGATCCAACGGAACCGGACACTCATGCCTCCCCAACCACTCCGTCAGAAGAACCTGGCGGAGCCGCCCCCACCACAACAGAGGAGGCGACCCTGGGCGACGCTGATGGAAAGTCCACAGCAGCCACCTCAAGTGGCCACACGGCTGGCCGTCGGCCGAGCTCCAACCGTACCTTGGCCATGCTGAACAAGCGTCGGTGCGTCGTTTGATGTGTGGATAGGAGTGCTGTTTGGGTTCGGGTGGGTGTGTCACATCACCCCACACTGCTCAATGCATGGTGTATTTGCGCTTGGCGCTGTCTGTTTGCGTGTATGTGGGTTTGTGCGGTTTGCTGCGCGGATCGTGTGTTTTGCCAGCGCTGGCAAGGTGAAGCCCGTCACACGTATCCCTATGGGCGTGACCACCAAAACGAGTCCTGCTATGCGTGCCTTTGAACGCGACATGAACGCGATGAAGGTGAAGTACAATGGAATTGGTGAGCCGGAGTCTTCCAGGTGCATCACGGTGGACAAGCGAGGCACACTGCACACCCTTCGGGTAGGTGGCTGCATGCATGTGCGGATGCCGCCCCGTCCGTTCTCTGCTCACTGGTGGGGACTGGATGTGGATACGGATGTGAATTCGGATATGGATACCAATATGGATCTGGGTCACGTGGCCATCGAATGTGTCTCATGGCCGCATGCATGTCTGGCTTCTTTCGTGATACAACACCCTCCTACACACCCCACACGCTCATCTACCACAGCTGAAGATCGCGACAGCCCTGTCTGTTGCCCCCACCTCCATTCGCCTCCGGTTGAACCGCGGGGGTCGCATCTTCCGTAACTATGGTATCAAGCTTGCGTACGTGTTTACGAACGACGACCCGTCGGTGCATGTGGAGGAGGGTCGCACCCTCTCCTCGGGCGAGTTCCTGTGCCAGTTTCACATCCGCCACACGACTCGCTCGACGTCTTTTCCTGGAGCATGCGCTGCGATAGCAACTGAGACGGGGTCGGCGGCACCCAGCGGCATCGACTGCACCCTGGCACCCATCGCCCACCCCACCATGACCACGTGGCGTCAAGTTCTGCCCCGCGTGGCGCCAGGTTCAGCCTCGTCTGGGGCATCACCTGGTCCAGCGGGTGGTGGACCTGATGCCGATGCCACTGCTGGTGGCACTGCCTCGGCTGATGGACCCGCCGATGCCGTGGGTGTCTCCACCCAGGATGCGGGTGCTGACTCTCCGGCCACTGACTCTCCGGCCACTGACTCTCCGGCCACCGACTCTCCGGCCACTGCTCCTGCTGGTACACCTACCTCGGGTGGTGCAACCGAGACTGCCACCCTGCCCGGTGAAGCACCGTCCTCAGCTCCGGCTGCGTCGACTACCAACACCACTGTGTCGCTTCCTGTCTCGGTGAAGATGCAGGTGTCTGACCTTCGGCGTCAGCTGCATGCACTACTCCAATTGAACGGAGCGGTATCACCTGATGTGACGGTCGCCCATCTGCGGGTGCGGGCGAAGGTATGGCCTTGTACACACCACCTGCTTGGTGTGGCGCATTGGAGTCGTCACATGCATCCACACCTCTCAGACTGCCACCCTCACATGTGCCTTTGTCCGTGTGTCCGATGCTTCGTCAGGTTGGAGACGATTTGGGTGCGGTGCTATTGGACGGCCTCACCGTGAAAGAGTGCCTTGGCTTCGTCAACGACAAAACGAAGTTGGTTGTGCAGGTGCGGCCCATCGGTTGTGTGGGGTTGTGCCACTGTGTGCTTGCTGCTCGTTTTCACAGTAGCGATGAGATACTGCGTGTGTAGGTGCTGCCGTCAGCTGAAATCCTTCCTCCAGATGCGCGTATTCTCCGCGTACGTGTGTGGGAAATGCACACAACGATTGCCTGCCTTGCGCTGTTGCATCTATCAGTGGCCACTCACGTGTGACAACCCACGCACTTCGGATGTGTGGCCTGCAGCTACAATGGTTTGATCGGGGTTCGTGGACCTGTGGACCCACAACGGAAGTCATGGTCACGCGAAGCACTCGCATTATGGTTTGTTTGTTTGGTGTCCGCGAAGCATGCAACGCGCGTGCTCAGCACCTCACACGCCTGGGTGCTTGTTGTCATCCCGCGTTGTCATCCCGCGTTTGAATCGCAGGACATCGGTGCTCACGTCGCGGCGGCGTGCGGACTGCGTGTTGAAGATGTTCGTCTGTGTGGTTGTGGTGGCGACGCGCGCGTACATGTTCTGACCACCGTGCTGTTGGCGCGGCATGTCCGCTGCTGTGGTGCAGGTGCGCCTGTTTCGGCCGGTGGGCGTGTTCAATCTCCTGTCGGTGGTCAATGTGGTGCGTGTTGCGAGTGCATGGATGGATGCCTGTGTCTGCGCTGTGTGGCTGGAGGAACACAGTGTGGCTTGATGAGCAACTTTTCACACGGATGCGCCTCTCCCGTGCTGCAGACGTGGTGCAAGGCCGACACTGATGAGCGGCATATATCGGCGCAACCATGGCACTGTGCAGACGGAGACAAAGTGATTCTCACGGTGCGTGTGGCACATGCATGCAACATAGCATCCTGTCAAGCACGTGAGCTGAACGTCATCTGTGTGCGTTTGCAGGACTTCTCGGTGCCTCTGTTGAAGCTCAGCGATGACGAGCGAGCCCTCCGTGCGGTGCGTTACCCAAGTTGTTGCGCCCTTTCCTTCCTTCCGCGTTGCTGTTTGCTGTTGCTGTTGCTGTTGCTGTGTTGCGTTGGTTGGGGTACATCTGACAGGTATGCTTGCTGCTTCTTGGTGCCCCGTTTGTGTGTCGTGGTGTCGCAGCCCAAGCGATCGACTGGACGTGCCTGGGCCCGGACACGTCCATCATCCCGGGACACATCTCGGGGCGTTACCATCAAGACAAAGTGCGTGTTGCGTGCGGACAGGGCGCCCTTCCGACTGCCTATGTGCTTGCCTGAGATCAGTTGCGTCCGTGACCACCACCATCACCTGTGCCGGTGCACTTCTCGATTGCGTGTGTGTTCTCTGTCCACAGGAAGCAACGGGATGCTGAGGCACAGGCCAAGCGACAGGCGAGGATTGACGCAGGGCTGCCGCCGGAAGAGGAAAAGGTCACACGTGCCGAGGTGCCCAAGGTGGCACCTGTGTCGCGTGACCAGGACGACTCGAGTGGCAGCAAGGGCGTTCGTGGTGTGGCGCGCCTGCGCGAGATCAACGAGCTGGCTGAAGAACGACTGCTGGCCCGCGACCTTGCTGCAGCGATGGGTGAAGACGTGGACGATGAAGAACCGGATTTTGATCCTGTAGGAGGCGATGCGGGCGACTTGTTGGCGATGGCAGCGATGAGTGACAGTGACTCGGACAGCGACGACTCGGACAGTGACTAGAAGAGAAGCCGGTGTCGAGCCGCCCTCGGCAGTCTGTAGCACCTCGGAGAGTGTGAGCGCGTGGCCAAACCCTGAACGACAGATGATGCCATTGGCAACGACGCGTGTGGTGATAACCC
>Ga0213833_1001204_pt1 | contig 19357 bp, 24 predicted proteins | sample SWATP21_FD_160575 | JGI IMG/M metagenome (GOLD analysis project Ga0213833, IMG submission 160575) | Coastal seawater microbial communities from Marineland, Florida, United States - SWA TP2 #1 | ecosystem: Environmental > Aquatic > Marine > Coastal | place: USA: Florida | collected 2016-08-14
GCAGAGGTTCCATACACACCGATGGGGGCCTCGCTTCCAGAAACATTGATTCCTGACTCGGACTTTCTTGAAGACGGATCAACGCTGCCCCCTCCCCTCACAAACCAGTCAGCGTCGCGGTATGACACAAAAACACGGAAGTGGGTAACTCGGGTGTTTCCTTCACTCGAACCATCAGGTGGGTGCCCTTGCGGGTGGGTGTGCCAGGCACGGCGAAGTACCTTGCCTCAACACCCGCAACACTGTCTTGCAGGTCGGCATGATGTGGCACTGTTGGAGGAGTGGGTCAAGTCAAAGGAAGAAGTTCTCAGCAACCACCTGGAACGATGCATAGCTGCTTTTGACACCGATCAAGGCAGCGCGGAGTATATTTCAAAAGCCTTGTTGGTTGCCAAGGAGGTATGATTCGAGCGTGTTGCCTGCACTCTACAATGGTTGATGTGTGTTGTGTTCTGTCCAGACACAGAACATGTATTCTGCAGCCTTCAACGAGCTAGTACGACAAGTGTCCACACACTGTGTTGACAGAGGTCGGCTCATGGCAAGGTAAGCGCACGGACTGAAAAGAAAATCCAGTCCACATTCTCATAGCTTGCTGTCGCACGTTCTGGCTGCAGAATATGGAAAAGCTACATAGCACTGTTTGTGAAGATGCTGCGCGTGGTTCGCCCCCTGCGGGAGCGTATCGCATTGATGGAGGACCACGTTGCGCGTGGCCAAGAAGCCCTTCGGCAGCGCACACTTGAGATGGAGGAAGAGCGCCGCAAGCAGGAAGTGCTAGCGGCGGAGAAGAAGGGGCTGAACATTCAGATCCAAACCCAGCAGACGCAGCTGCAAGCACAGGGTCGAGATTTGGCGCGGCTTCGACTGCGGTGGGGTTCTGAAGGCACGACGATCCTGGACAATATCGCGGTGCGACCCGCAACATCTCGCACATCACCACGTCGGCTGTCTGTCTCATTGCTTGTGGAACCTTTTGTGTTGTGGCTCCGCACGGTGTACCAGGATCGAAAGCTGAAGGTAGAGTTGAGGGAAGAGAGGTTCCAGGCCGAAACGCTGCGAGAGAACATCGCCGTGATGCAGACTCAGGCCGATGAACTGCGCCGCATCAGAGATGGGCTCCTGAAGGACGTGGAGAAACTCAACGGTGTGGTTGACTCCCGAGACATGGAGCTCAAGTCAGTCAGAGCTCGTGGTAGCAAGCTCGAAGAGGAACTATCGCGGGCCCAGGTGCGTTTGGTTGACACGCCGTCGCTTGCAGCATGGTTGCTTACTCGTGCGGCCCCCGATCAGTTGGTGATGATGGCACAAAAGGAGATTCTTACCGCTCTCCATGAGGCCGGGTTGATACCCGACTCGCTCATGAAGCAGCTGGAAGATGTGATCTCTGGCAAGACGCGCCCAAGTGGTGGACACGCTGCGCAAAACATGAGCATGCAGCAACAGCTCCACGGGATGCTGCAGGTGTGTTGGCTGGTGTTGTTGTGGTTGTTCAGTGCCCCGACGAAAACTGATTCGTTGTTTGCACTAGCAATGCATCCACAATGCAGTGGGTGGAAGCGGCTCATACGGCGCTGGAGGGGGAAGTGGGGGAGGTGGGCATGGCCTGGGCGGCGAGGATGCCCAACTTCGGTGAGTCCAGGCGCCCACGCTCTTCGTGCCGTGTGTTCTCATTTGCCAAATGGTCATGTCGACTGCAGAATGGTTGCCAATGCCATGCAGCAGAAGCACGTGCAGACAGCTTTGACAGCCGAGCTCAAGAAGGTGGCAGGACAAGCCACTGAACTGATAAGCAGCCTGAAGGTATGTGACGTTGCGAGGTGCATCTCCAGCCCATCGAATCATGCCATGACAAACCCTGTGAACAGCAACGTGATGAATTAGTCAATATGTTGCTCGCCAAGCTGGATGAAGCGGGGATCCCGTTGGACGGGGAGTTGGCGAAGCGGGTTGGTGCATGGAAGGCCCGTCAGGAGGAAGAAAGGAAGTTGGGACTCTTGACACCTCCGAATGATTCCATCCGGTGCGCCATTTGTTCTTGCGTTTATCGTTTCTCTGTGTGCCAGGGGAGTGGGTGGGTGGGTGGGTGCGTCCTCACAAACTGTTTTGTTGACATGTGCAGGGACATTTTGGACTCAGTGGCGCCCCACACATCCACCATTGCATGTCAAACCAACGAGAGCGGCCCGGCAGCAGCTCTGGCCACGTCTTTGTCAGGCAAACGGCCGAAGCGCGTGCGGAGCGTGGGACGCTTGAAGGAACGCAGCCGGTCCTCCAGAATAAGACGCTTGGTTCGTGGACGGTGCCATGTATCGTGCTCTGTGCTACGTTGACGCGGATTTGGTGTGTGTCAGGCATCCAAAAAATCGTCGAGCTCTTCACTGTTTGGACAGTCCAAGGAGTCAAAGCGTTACCGCGGGCTGCATGTACCTGCGTTCTGGGTTAGCTTCATGGTGGGTTGCATCACTTGCTTCGGCGTGGTCGCTTGCTGTGCGCTATTGGGGAGATGAAGCGGTCCTAACGACACCTTCCCGGTGCCTTGGCCAGCATTCCATGGGATCAGCAGGCACGATCCGGCCGTGGACCTTGTCCAAGTTCCGCCAGACCATCCAGGATTGCTTTCTGGAGAAGCTCAAAATAGACGCAGATTCAAACTCCCCAGAAACACAGCTCACACCGTTCGTGTGTGAGTACTTCTTCAACAAGTACGGAGTCAAGCGTCTTGTTCAGGTGCGAACTCAGTTTTGGGAGTGCCAGTGATATGCCCATGTGCTGACCTTCTGCCAACAGCTCCGACTGAAAGAAATTTTGTCTTCCTGCCGCAAACACGGGAACATTGAAGAAAACTTGAGGGTTCGCTTCTTCATGCGCGCATGTGGGATCACTGACGACGATCTCCCACCTGAGTAAGTCCGATGCCGCGTGCAACGTTTCGTTGGGTAACGTTGCTTCATCAGGTACCTGGCTCTGTACTTGAGTGTACTTGGCTCGGTCATGGTTGATCAACTTCACGTGCGTATGACGGTGTGGTGTGGGCAGCGGCACAATGGACTGCTCTCACTGTTTCTTTTGTCCCAACAGTATTGGGGTGAGGGTGAGAAACGATGGACGGTGACGGCTGACGGGCTGACATGGATCCCGCTTCGCGTTGCTGTTATCAGCGCTCGCCGGTGGGTGTGAAGGTGGCGGTGACAAGAAATCGTGGTGGCATCTTCCTCACACCTAACATGTCTGTTGCCTTGTTGCATGCAGCACGTTTGCGCACTCACCGACAACCATGAAAACGTGTGTGGATGCGGTGGAAGCGCTGCCCCACTTGCACATGACAAAGGTACGCGGCATCTAGTGCTGTTGGTACGGAAACAGTGGAACTAACGGTCCGTGCTACAACAGAAGGTGCTCATGAAGTCGGGTGCTGGGCGTGGAAACGCTCCCCGTCGAGCAAGCTTGATCGCTGGTGGGGTTCAAGTGAATCTCGATGTGTTCTTGGATGTTGTCATGAAGGTAAGGAACAGATGGTTGTTTTGGGAGTGGCTGTACCGTGATGGCTTGGTGGTGTCGGCTACAGTCGTGGGAAGAAGACAGAAAAGAGCATACCAAGCTGCTGGAAAGCGTGTTCCAAACGGTGGATGTTGATGGCAACGGCATGTTGGACATCGACGAGTTTGTAGAGGTGCTTTTGCGTTGCAGCTGTTGTACTGTTGCTGTATTGGAACCCAGCTCACCGTGTGGTTGGGTCATTCTAGGCGATGGGAATGGTGCAAGGGGAGTCACTCAACGCAAGTGCGGCGAAGATGCTGTTCATTCGCAGCATCAGTAACAAGGAAGAGGGACTCATTGACATTGGAGACTTTGTCGAAATCGCACAGGTGTGGCCCAGACGCCCCTGAGCGGGGATCTCTTCTCTCTCACACGTCATTGTTTGGGTGTGTCCAGCGTCACAACCTCAAGTTCAACGTCGAGCTCATTCGAAAACAGCAGCACATTGCTGTGGAGGGCGAGGACGATATTTCAAAGGAAAAGTTGGAGGCCGTAACAGCGGAGGTACACACACGCAGCGCAGCGGGGTGCGCGAGCGTAATCCAAACTAAGCATGTGTGATTCAGGTGCGCGACCTGCTCACGGAAGTAATGGAGCCAGATTCAGTGGCCAGCGCCCTTGCCATGGCACAAGTGCGTTCCTTTCCCCAAGTGTGCTGTATGCGGTTGAACAATGGAGAACTGAGTCGTGTGGACGTGTACAGAGTGCTGCGGACGTCATTGCGGAGGCCACCCCCGAGGATGCCATGGAGTTTGAAGAGCTTTGTGACACCTGGAGCCACCTTCGCCCCACAGTGGCCTCACAGATTGCCAGCACCCATCAAGACCCGGTACGTGTGGTGTAAGTGGGTGGTGGTGAAGCGCCTGCCACGTTGACTTGCTTGGATCTGGCACAGGCCACACGGGTGCTGCTCCGCCATCGATCACTGCAGATCGACATCCTTGTCCAACGCATGCGAGAGCGCTTCATTGACGCCGGCTTGATTGAGCGCGGCGGAATCATGGAAGAAGCGGGCGTGGACGGACTCGGCAGCGAGTTTGTGACGAGTGAAGACACCAAGCTGTTTCGCGACAAGGTGCGTCCTTGTGGCGTGTGTCGCACGATGTACCTTCGCGTTTGCCCGTCCTGCCTTCCGGGTTGGTTTCTGACAAGGGGCTGACCACGCTGTTCTCGTTCTCAGGCTTTGGAGGCCCTTGGTGAGCTCGGCTTGGGTACTCTCCACGAAGGCACCGACGTGGCGTGGCAAAAGTTCCGCCAACTGGTGAAAGTCGTCCAAACAGCTGTCAAGCTGCAAAGGTACTGCATCCTCTCGCGCGTCCCTGGCCCGAGCTCTGGTGGGTGACGTTGTTGTGTGTTGCTGCATGATGCAGGAGTCGGGCGGCACGCAGCATCCAAGCTGCGGTCAGAAGCATGCTCGCACGCGAGTACTGTGTTCGACTTCGCTTTGCGACCACCTTGCTCCGGCGGTGGCTCGTGAAGTTCCGCGTCAATCGCCGGCGCCGTAAGTCTCAGGCCGCAAGGATGGCGGCTGCATCACTGGTGGATGCTTCTGAAGCATGTATTGAAGAGGAGCGGGGTCATTTGGAGGCGACGCAAGACACTACTTCGTGACAATGAGCAGCACAGCTAGCATCGTCTCCCGACCGGAATACATGGCGCAGCGCGCGTTGATGACAAGAAACATGGGTAGATGTTTAGTTCCCAACATATCTATGTCGTAGTCCGCTCGAATGCTTTCTTTACATGCCCAGAACGACCCCACAGCAGGCTTGGATCTGTGCCACCACTTTGAAGTGGGATAACCGGCTTTGTTTCGATGTGATACGTGCCAACACCAGGGGTCTGGGGAATGCCCAGGCGTTGTTCCACTTCATCTCGAGACTTGAGGCGGCTTCCGAAAACCTGCGACGTAGCCACAGCAGACACGACGAGGTGACAACACGCACACTCCCATGACCTACAGGCAACCCAAACTCACCACGCCTCGTCGCTGTTCTTTTGCCTCCCGTGCAAAGGAAGGCACCTTGACGTTGCCACCTGGCGCCGGTGTCGTGTCCTCAGTGTTGAACAGCGGCTTTCTGCTGGAACCAAGCGGTGCTCCCTTTCCTTCCCTTTTGTCCTCTTCCACAAACGAAACTGGCGGACCCATCCCGGGCGATGTGGCTTCTGGATCTGTTTGCAAGGTGGCGGTGGTGAACAGCTGGCCGGGCAACAAGGAAGCACGCAACATGCGTGTACCTTTCTCATTCCTTGGTGTGGGGTATGGCGTGTCTTTGAGCATGTACGTTCCCTGGCGCCCCAGTTTATCCTCCTTTCCAGCACTTTTGACGTTGCGCCACTTGTGAGACTCTGCCAGGCGTTCGTTGTACCTGTCGGGCAGAACGTGGCGTCACATACACCAAGCCGTGCACACGTGCCCACACCGCGGGCGGCACAACCCACCTGCGGACGGCAGCACTCGGCTCTGGTGTTGTCCACGCAACGCCCTTGGATTGTTGACGGTTCTCGGCAACAAACGAAGGGCGCGGCGCCTCTCCACCTGGCGCAGGGCCCTCGAGGATGCCTAGTCGCCTGGCGATGGTGCGGGGGGAGTCCAGCTTGTGGCCAAACACTACCCCCTTGCCTTGTTTGCGGCCATCTTGCACGAAAGAAGGCACCTTGACTTGTGCGCCTGGGAGCCAGTGCGCGGGTGGTGAGGTCTACTTCAGCTGTGCTCACGCAAGCCACACACCACAACGTACCAGGCGCAGGCGGCTCGGAATGGCCCGTCGCCACAAGCATTTCTCGTTTCGACTTTAACCGACGCCGAACTGTGTATGCGGGTGTGGACCTCGCACGCTGCAATCGTTTGGACCTCCAGGCTCGCTCCACGTCGTAGTGTTGGGGGCTCGGCACAAACGCGCGCTCGTCCGGCTTGTGCGCCAGTGGAACGCCGTGTGTCGGGACGTTCAGCATCGTCTCACGTGTGGGCCGGAACGCGGCTTGGGGCCACCCTCGCCGCTGGAGCCCACCACTGGAGCCAAAGCGACTCCTGCGAGAAGAGCCCTGCGCAGAGGCTGCTCGGGTGTAGCGCGCCAGGTCTGCCCGTCCTTTGGGTGGCAGCTTGCGCAGCCGATACTCGCTCCTCGTGTACTCCTGGGCGTATGACTGGTTGCGCTTCCAGCCCCTCAGGCTTGCCGTTTTGGGGCGGCCGCCTTCCGAACCCGGGCCGGCGCTTCCTGCATCGTCCCTCTCCGCAGTCGCATTGGGGACGGAGAACATGTCCTTCTCAGCCAGTGCCGTGGCGGTCGCGGACGGCGGAGCACTGCGGTTGCCACCAAACCAGAACCACGCGCTCTCATCTGCACCATGTCGCGGAGAGGCCGTGGAGCTACCAAAAGCGGAGTAGACGCTCCGAAACGGCGGCTTGTATGGCTTGCCGAGGCTCGGCTCCCATTCTCCCGGATCGACGTACTTGTCTGTGCGCGCAGCTGCTGCTTCTTGCTCCAACTTTGTGGACACGTCGGCGACAGGATTCTGCAGCATGGATGAGCCCCTGGACGCTTGCATGCGTGTTCCGGTCTTACGCCCCGCAGCCTGCCGAGGAGGGCGCTGCGGGGGGAGTGTCATGGCACCACTAAGCCCACCCGCCACACTGAAGTTGCGCATTTCTGCTGCTTTCAGGATGACCTACGCGTGACAAGGGTTGTGAGTCGCCACACGCCGCGTGTGACACGCGCGCATCACGTGCCACCACAGCACATGCTTACATCATAGTAGGTTCCCGCATACGGGCTGTTCCATGATTGTGACGAGGTCTGCGCCGGGTGGGTGTACTCGCGGGCTGGCGGGAGTGCCACAGTGGGCGCTGCTGGGATCGAAGCGGGCGTAGCATCCCACTCGGGGCGCCCTTGGATCGGGTACACTGACTTCTTCTTGCCCTTTCTCCCTCCTTTGCGCCGAGCCTTGCGCCTCGGCATTGTCTGTTGCTCACGTCCTCCCACCAAGGAGTTGCACTCTGGCGCAGTGCCCAACGCACACCAAGCTTCGTTGCCCACAGCCTCGCAAGCAATCAATCACTGCGACAGGATGTACTTTTATTTTTGTTTTTTGTGTTGTTGTTGTGTTTTTTGTTTGTTTCATTTTTTCGCTTGTTTGTGTGTTCAACATGGGTTGTGCAGGCGCCCAAGTTGACAAAGCACGTGGACATGTGTGTACTAGGACGCCATACGCAAGGAAGAAACTTCCTCTGTCGAATGAGTGGGTTCGGTTGGTTGAGGGAGCCGGAGAAAACGACACGTAGCCTGTCACGTAGGCACATCCATCTTCGTCACACGTCGTCCCGGATTCGCCTCCCCACCGGCTGCATCTGGATCTGGAGCTGCATCAAGCATACGCCCCGATATCATGAGGTTTTCTTGTGCCACAAGTGACTGATAGCAAAGTACCAATGTGATTGATTGCGGGTAGATTGCATGACCAACCGCAGCACCGAGTCCTGCGTCAACGTGACTCGGCAGCCGAAGTGAATGTCGTGGCCAGAGTTTGTTCTTTCAACAATGAGTTTGGGGTTTGGCATTCCTTTCAGTGAAACGAGTTTCATGGATTCTCGTCCAGGCCTTTGCTTGCATGATCTTGCGCCGGTTCCGATGCCACGGGACCCATCTACGAACTGTGACAGCATGGCAGCAACGGACACGAGCCACTCCATCCTGGAGAGTCTCCGACAATACGAAGTAGAGTGAAGTTGCTTTGTATCCAACTGTGCAACACTGACAATGTGCCTCTGTGGGGTGTGTCTCAAGGAGCGACTCCGCGACGGCGTCCGCACCACAACGGAACTGCACGAACAGAGAGAGCGATTGCAGGGCAAGCTTGATGCCGCGGTTGGCAAGATGCGTGCCAGCAAACTGCATTTCTTGCGAATCCAGCGAAGTGTGTTCTGTGACAGCATTTTCTCCAGCTCGTGACTCATCAATGGAACCCCGCGTGCAGGCTGTACCGATGCAAGTATCCACCAAGAAAAAGCTGCTCTTGACTTGAGCGTGGCTCAGCAACGCCACGCAAAGTGCCGGCGAGCGCACACCCACGCCGTACAGCAGCTGGCCATGGTGATTCGTGAATGCGACAACCAAAGGTGTGTTTGCTGTGTTCTGTGTGTGGCGATGGTGAAGTGGAGCTGCTCATACAAACCACATGTCAGGTCTCGCATGATGGCCGCCAAGCAGCAGCATCGTGTGTGGTTCAGTCTTTGCGCACGTGCGAACTCCGCACAACGCCAGTCTGTCAAGGCGGCATCGGCTGTGCAGGAGGAGTTGGGTGCTGTGCGGCGCCGCGAAGCCGAAGTGCGACACGAGCTGGGTCTCCAACTCGAGCTGGAGGCGCTTGACGTCAAGTCCAAACGCGTTGTGGCGGACTTGGGGACTCTGAAAGAGAGGGTGGAGGCCCTCAGCGACAAGGGGAAGCAACTTGATGACCACCTCCGAGCGCTGCAGACGGAGGTCACCAAGCTCGACGGTGCTGCGGAAGCGCTACAGCAACGCATCGGCAAACAAGCAAGTCGTAGGGACGACCAGGCTGCTCATGGCAACCCCGAGTCCGACTAGGGGCAACAAAAACAAGAAGAGATGGATTGCAGAGCACAGACTCTATTACCGAACGACGAAAACTGGAATAGTCCTCATCACGCGGTCTTTGAACCTGCCCACTTCTCTTCCTCGAGGAGACCAGGAGGTTGAAAAGTGGAACAGGTTCCACACAGGCATGAACCAGAACCTTCTCTCAACACAACCACTCGACACAACAACGGCACACCATGTCAAGGTGCACTCCAGGCGAAGTCGAAACGACCCATCACTGCTGGAACTGCTAGACAGTTCAGGCCCGGAAAGCCCCTACAACGAAATGGTGGACACTATGTGGCGACAAGCTTATGCGCGGCGGGCGCGCGGCTTCTTCTCCACACCGGCGGGGCGGGTGCGGGCGACGTGCAGGCGGGTGAGGCGGGCCAGGGCAGCCTTCTCCAAATCACGGCGGAAGTATGTGCCAGAGGTCAGCTTGGACACGTTGCCAGAGCGGCGTGCCAGCTTGCCGCGGGTCAGGCGGACGGCGTAACGGGCCTTGGCGGGCATGTTGGAGCGCTTGGGCACAGACACGGTGATGGTGGGGTTGCCGCGGGAGTCAAGGCTGACATCCACGGTCTTGGCCTGGGCCAAACCAGAGGCCTTGAAGGTGTTCTGGTTGGTCAGGTTGCCACTCTCCGAGGAGAACTCGGCGCGGCAGCCCTTGCGCTTCACGCGGAAGGCGGAGTTCTTGCGAACAATGTTCCACACGACGTTGGACGACATCTGCACATCAGCAACACGGCGTGAGATTGGGCATGGAACGCTTGTTTCAACCGTCTTGCACAAGCATTGCAGCACTCAAACACACGCCAGACACTCATCTATGCACCCACAGTCCACAAACCACACGTACTTTGTCTAGTGAGAGTTCTGGGGTGCCTGCAACAACCTGTGGTTCTACCTTGGACGAAGGGAGCAAGGGCGCTCACATCGGTGGTTTGTGGCTTGTTGTCGAAAAACCCAGAAAAGATTCACTCTGATGGTATTTTAGATACGAGCACATGGCGTCAAAAATAGCATTTTTGCCAGCGATCTTCTCAGACGACCTGCACGGTCTTGGTGGCCTGCCGATGCACTGCGTCAAGAAAGCAACGAGTCAACCCCAAGCGGCGACGTACATGGGCGAGTACAGGAGCTGTAGCGTCAGGGGTGGGGGAGTCAAGAAGAAGGAGGTCGAGTTTCACAGTGCCAACCTGTGTTACCAACCATGCGTGTCAGCCCCGACATTTACTGCTTGCCACGAGCTGTTTGGCGTACCGGAAGTCCCTTGAGCCGGAGGTGCCCTCCACGGAAGTACGTGGGAAGAGGAGTGAATTTGTTGTTCACCATGATGGCAAGCGAACCGGATGAGTGTGCGACGCCCTGCAAGTAGAGGCACAACAGGGTGATCAGACCGGCACCAAGGCACCAGGCCGTGCGGGCCATACCTCAGTGCCAATCGTGACTATCGGATCTGCTGCAGACACATGGCCACCGCCCGGGACACTGATCGACACTGAAAAACCACGACAGGCAGTCGGAGGGGTTGGCGCACACAGACACATGGGAGGCACACGGCACGCAGGCGAAGCCGCAACGAACCGGATGCGTGGGAGTCAGGCGGCGACGCGGCGGTGCGGGCAATGGCGGGGGACGGTTCTTGCGAGCTCGACAAGAACGCTTCATTGCTCCCAGGCTGCACAGGCGCCTTCCTGTTCTTCTTCTTGCCGTTGTGCTTGGTTTTCTTCTTCTTCTTCATCTTCTTCCTGCGTTTGTGGCTGCTCTTTCGCGAGTTCTTCTTGCCTTTCAGGCTCGCCCGCTTCTTCTTCGGCCGCGTTTTCTCGTTGTTGCTGCGTGGCGGCGTGTTGCGATTAGGAGCCGGTGTCCTTGTACTGCTGGCCGACGGTTTCTGTACAGAGCCAGATGAAGTAGCAGAGTCCTCTTGCAGGGAAGAGTGGGAAGAAACAGCACCAGTCAACGAGTCCTTCGTTTCCTCGTCGGCGCCAGGCTGTGGTATTCTTGGGACTTCTTCAGGCAGAGTGCTGCCGCTTTCTGCGGATGACTTCACAGGCCCCAGAGGGATCATGTCGTCTACAGAGGGTCGAGCTTGGAAAAAAGGTCCATTGTGACCATTCACTAAGGAACTAAATAGGCGAGGCGGCTTCGGCTGTCCAAGCTGTTGCACCTGGACATACACAAGGCCCAAACCCATGGCAAGGATGGCTAAAATAGACATCCACTTTACCTTCAGATGTACACAGTGTTAGAACGTCAGAGGGGCAGAAACCCAACACAGCATTTGTGCCCAACACGTACAAGGGAGTCATACCACGCCCCGTCAGTAGCCGGCTTTGCTGATGGAGCTGTAGCGGGTCTATCTGGAGTGTGTGGCATGTGCGCATCTGGCGAATCTGGGGCTTCGTGTAGTTGCGTCTCCTCTGTAGCCGAGGAGGCGGGTGTTGCGAGTACAGTAGACGGGGGCTCCAGCTGTGGTACTTTGCGTTGCTTTCCTCCACGCTTGCTGCGGATTCGCCGAAAGATGGTACCGTCAACAGCGGCTTTCTTGTGAAAGACGCGTACCTGTGGACGACCGTGACCGTGAGGCAATGGCAGCAATGGCATGCCACTTGGCGAACGTCTATCGGACCTGCGGAAGTGGCGCAAAGCGTACTTTCTTGCCGCTTGACCTGCGTGAAGCGTTTGGGCGTCTGCAAGAGGTTGAAACACGCACACACGACAAATCATCAAAGTCTGCACGGCAACCGTCCATCCGGCGTGATTGCACGGTACCTCGCACGTGGGCCATGGAACGGGGAAGGGCCACCTAAACTGCCTTGCACGCGTGGAGACTGTGGATGTCGACGAAGGGAGGCGGGGGTAGAACTCGCAGACTTCGTCCGTGAACCAGCAGGCTTGTTGCTGCCTGTGCTGAGGTCACGTGTATCGTGACCCGTGGTTGGAGATCGTGCAGTGACAGCCCGCTTCCGAGCTCGCAAGCGAGCCCCCTTTCGAGGCATGGCAGGGAGCAACGGATACCTACACAAGATTGCACAGCACCAAATGACGCATGGTGACGTTCAAAGTCCAACAGGCTGTGGCGTCGTGGGTGGAGAGGAATAGTGCAACAGACGGGCAGCTCGTGGCACTTCAGTGCGAATTAGTACGCTAAAATGACCTAACAAAACAGGACCCACGGGAAGTTGGCGACTGCGGTGCGGATTGCGTGGTGCAAACGCCAGTGCGCGCCCCAGACCCGTGTGGTCGACATCACCGGCGTTGTTGCTCCACTCATTTATATGTATGGCGACGGGGTGGCTTGAGTCGCTGGTAGAGTGATCCAGGGTGACCTGCTTTTGGGTCAGGGCTCTGTGACCCCGAATCGTTCGCCATGCACACCTCTCACGCTGGGCGGAGCGGCCAGCCCTCTCACTCGGGTCGGTCTGACCCCCCTCGCGGGCTCTTGGGGCGACCGACAAGCAGCAGCCACAGGAGGCATGACAGCCACATGGGCCACGGGAGGCACGGGGCGGCACACGGGGCGGCCAAGGAGGGCATGAACAATCACGCCGGCTTGCTGGGTGCGGCACCTCATGCGGCGCTCCACGTGCCGAGCACCGGAGTGCTGCGTGGCACGGCCGAGTCGCTGCGACTCCGCGCGTTGCTGCCCGCTGACCAAGTGACCGCCCCGGCGGTGGTCCCCGACATCCTGTCCTCCAGCACCGGCCGGCCGGACGTGTACGTGCTGCGGCGCGGCGCACCAGAGCTGGTCGTGACGCGCGCCACGGCCAAGTCCGGGTACCGCGTGGGCCGTGTCAAGGGCGTCGAGCGCGAGCACGGGTCCATGCTGGGCGACGCCGCGCGGGTGGTGGCCCGGGTGGCGGAGTTCTTCACGGAGCGTTCCCGGGCGCGGTCCTGCGACTTTCGCCGTGCGCGGGGCGGGCCTGCTGGGGAGCGTGGTGGGTACCATCACACCCACCGTGCCCGCGCTCGAAGGCCGTCCACAGCCAGCCTGGGTGGCGGCTCTGGGTCTGGGTCTGGGTCTGGTGCTGGGTCTGGTGCTGGTGCTGGTGCTGGGTCTGGTGGTGGTGGTGGCGCAGGTGGTGGCGCAGGTGGGGGTATTGGCGCTGGGTCTGGGTCTGGGCCGGGTGCGGCGAGTGACGTACCGCGCGTGACGAACCCCTTGACGGTGCGCATGGAGCGTGCGTTGATGAACCGTGTGCGCGTCCTGCCGCTCGACGCTCGGGAAAAGCACCTCCGCAGCATGTGCGCCGCCGTCGGCCCGCAGCCGGGTGACGTGGTGCCCCTGGTGGCCGTCACCGCCGGCGGTGGCGGTGCCTCGATGGGCGCTGCGCACGCGCTGTCCTCCACACCCAAAGCGTCGTCGACCACCGCCACCCTGGCTGGCCGTCGTCGCATGTCCAGCCATCCACGAGCGGGGGTCGGGGGTGGCGGCCTGGGTGCTGCGGGTGGCGCGGGTGGGGGTGTACCGGCAGGCGTGGGTGGCGGACCAGGCACCGGCGTTGTGGGTGGCAGTACCGTGGGCGGTGGCGCAGCGTCTCGGGGTGGCTCCATGACCGTCGGTGGTGTGGGGCACTCTCACGCCGGCGTCAAGTGCACCGGCATGCGACGGCAGCCGCCCCCCTCGGCGGTGCCGCCGCACGGATGGAGCCCCGCGCTGCGGTTGCTGGTACGCCACCGACCACCCTACACCCGCGCGTCGCAGTACCTCAAGGTGTTGTGGCTGCGGCGCGACGTGGACGCTCGGCGAGGGGTGACCACGGCGAGTTCGAGATCAAGAGAGGGCGTGCGGGGCAGCGGGGGACCGGGCAAGGCTTCGGGTTCGAGTGGTGGCGGCGGCGGCGGCGGTGGTGGTGGTGGTAGTGGTGGTGGTGACCACACCGGCACGGGTGGTGTGTCGGCAGTTCACAGCGACGGGCAAAGCGACGACGGCATGGCACGTGGCGTGGCGCCAACACGTGTGCCTCCCATGGACGGACCGGGCTTGCCGTTGGGATTTGACAGCGGTCAACAGCGGCGGCTGGAAACGCGGAACAAGGGGTGGACGATCGAATTGATTCGGTGCGTGGTGTCGTGTTGTGCTTGTTGCGCCACCTTGTACTCACGTCGTGGTTCGTTCGTGTGTCGATAACGTTGCATGTGCTGCGTCGCGCTGCCAGCTACTTGCGCTCGCGTGTGCATGAGCTTGCGGCGCAACGCAAGGCAACCGTCGCAACGGTGTCGACAGCCGCGCCGCGGTGTGCCGTGAAACGCGCCCGCTCCGCGTCTGTCGGCGGGTACGGCGACCTCGGCCCAATGAAACGTCCCCGCTTCTCTGACATGAACCGCACAGGAGCCACGGGCCAGTCCCACCACCCACACCACCGCGGTGGCGTTGGCACCTCGGAGCAACGCGCGCACGCGCACCGGGATCACCGACAGCAGACCCAGCAGCACCAGCACTTCAACCGACAAGCGCAGGCACAGGCACTGTCATCGCCTGCGCAGCCACCCCACCAGCCGTCGGCGCCGCACGCCTCGGACACCCAGCCACCATCGGATCGCCACCACGTGGCACCCACCACCTCCAGTGTTCGTCGCCGCCGTCTCAGCAGTGACGTGAGCATGGATACCTCGGATGGGCGAGGGGATGGCCGGCCGGGAGGTGGCGCCGACGGCAGCCATCACCACGGTCCGTCAGCCAAAGGCACCAGGCACGCCCCGCGTGTGCGTGCCGCGCAAGGCGCTCGGCAGTGGGACGGTCACGTGTTGCGGCAGTGGATGTACGTGCTGGGACTGCTGCGGTGGCACATGGCGGAGGGCATGGTGGACCACGACAGCATGGTGCACGGAATCGCCGCTCTCATTGCGGACGTGCTGGACCGTGCGTGTGTCGTGGGATCTGACACCACAGCTGCAGGTGGGGCCACTGCGGCCACTGGCACAGACAGTGGTACTGGCGCTGGCACCGTGCCTGCCACGGACACGACTGGCGTGGCGCCGCCATTAACGCCGCCGTTGTGCGCCGAGCTGGTGTGCTACCTCCTGCCGCAGCTCAACCGCTTCCTCCCCGAGGTGTGCACCTCCCTGGCCGCCACCCACGCGGTGACACGTGCCGCCACGGCCGCTGCCCTGCGTGTGCTTGCCGCCAAGGACAAGCACGACAGCGCCACAGGCCGGGCGCCGTCGCCCAGCCTGCTTGGACGCACCGGCGACGCAACCATCCACCACGCTGGCAAGTGCCCGGGCCCGGAGTTCGGGGGTGTGGACACCCACCGCAACACCCCGCCGGACCATGACGACCAGCTGCGGTGGTGCCCCAAGGAGGTGCGGCTGCAGTGGGACGTGGGGCCCCACCTCCGCGCCATGCTGCAGTTCCTTTTCTTTTCCGTGCCGGATGCGTTCGTCACGCCCACGTCCGCGCCCTGTGCTGCGACTCTGGGGCACTCCTTGAAGCCGCCTGCGGCGGGTTCGTTGTCCGGTTCCGCGTCCAAGTCTGCGTCCACATCTGCGTCGGCGTCGGCGTCGGCGTCGGTGTCTGCGGCGGTGCCTTCATCTGCAGCTGCAGCTGCCTCTGCGCCCACGGCCACCTCATCTGCTGCGTCCCGTGCTGCGTCCACCAAGGTTCCTCCGCCTGCACCTCCGTCCGCCAAGCTTCGTGCTGGCGGACCCAGCCGTTTGCGGGCCTCTGCCGTGGCCATGGCAGGCGCCGCTCACTCGAACCACAAGGGTGGAGCAGTTGGTTCCCATGCTGTTGCCAGCAGCAAGGGTGCTGCCGCACCCAACTCCTCCACCACCGCTGCTGCCTCTGCCTCTTCTGCCGCTGGTGATGCGCGTGCGCGTTCGAAGCAACCGGTAGCCAGTCGCAAGGCTGCTGGTGCCGGCAGTTCCTCCTCGTCTTCGTCTGCTTCGTCACCGTCGTCTTCTTCTTCTTCGTCTTCCGCTAGCGGCTCCCCGTATCTTGCCGCCTGGTCGCGTGCGTTGCTACACTTCATTCTGGAGGACCCCGCCAATCCATCTGTCTCCAACATGGCGTGGAAGAAGGAGTGGTTGGTTCGGCGGCGCAGCTTTTGGCTCCACGTGTTGGTGCGTACCGTGTCTTCCACGCTTGTGCGTGTGCATGTGCATGTGGCGATGCTAACTCGCGACATCATGTTGCCGTACACAACAGGGTAAAGGGACACCCTACTTTACTGTGTCCGACGTCATGTTCTGCTTGAGTTTGTACCCCCAGTTCACCACGTACGTGCCGTGACGCGCTGCCCTCAACACCCGGCGTGCCGCGCCTCGTCTCACCAATGGCCGTGGCGTTTTGCACGTGGTGCGACCTGTTGTCACCAGGTTCAAGCACTTCCACGGCACCGTGTTCCAACTGCAGCCGGGCCTGGGTTGCCGCGACTCTGTGGACTGCAAGCCGTGTCGTCGACGCAAGGCCGGGTCCTCCGCGTCCACCATGGCCGCCGCCTCGGATGACTCCACCCTCATCAACGACGTGTGGCCGTTTGACGGCTTCCGGCGCTCCTTTCAAACCGTGCACCAGGCCGTGTTGTCCCACAACGGCCGGTCTGACGTGGGTAGCAACACGGGCGCCAAAGCCAACGCCAACGCCAACGCCCACACCCACGCCCACGCCAGCTCCACTTCAGCACCCTCCACACCAGCCACCGCTGCGCCCGCGGCAACAGCACGTGCACACCTGTCGCCCAGCAAGACCACCCGGGCACCCGTGTCGACGGTTGTGCTGAAACCGTCCCCGCATGACCTCCCGACGCCGCCGCAGCTGTACGGCTGTCGGTGGCGACAGGCCACGAGGGAGCTGTGCTCCATGACGGCGCAAACTGTGTGCCGCTTTGCCATCGTGTCTCAACCCTGGGACGCGGAGCACGAGCTGGCTTCGTCAGATGAGGACGTGTGCGGCGTGCAAGTATGCTCCACCACACCTGGCTCCAAGGATGCGTGCGTTGGCGCAGCTTTTGCGCAGCTTTTGTTGTCATTGTCGTTGTTGGTGGTGGTGTCGTTGCATGATCAACCTGACCCCTGTGTTCATGTGTGCACGGGTGGGTATGTGGCGTTCGTGTTGCTCGTTCGCAGTTACCGTCTGAGCCGTGAAGCCCGGTGCTCTCTGGGCATCACACTGTTGTTGGCACACCACCGGTATTGGCTGTCTCGTTGGGGTCGTGATGCTGCTGGTGCGTGGTCGAGTCGACAACGGCCACCCGCTTCCGTGGCGGCCGCACATCGCTTCCCTCTGCACTATGCCTTGATGCACTACTTGTTGATGTTCAAGCCTTCGTCGCCCACCGTGCACGAGGCCGAGGTCATCGCCATGGCCAACTTTTTCAGTGGGTTGGTCCGTGTTGGGGTGTTCTCACATGATGCGTACGTATGGGTGTGTGTATGTGTGTGTGTTGTGTACCGTGCATGTGAGGCGTTGCTGTGCAAAGAGAGTTTGTGTGGTGCACACCTCAAGTGTCGTGTTCGTCGTGTTCGTGCCAAGTAGCGCGCTACGGGTTGCTGCCGCTGTTCATGTCTCGGTCGTTTCTTGTTTCTTACCCGCGTTCACTTCACATCCTTGGTTGCACGCACGCAGGTACTGCATGCTTCTCTCGACGTGCCACCCCGCCTTGGTCGCTGGACTCCACCACTCGCACCTGCTTGTCCACCTGTCCATCCCCCATGACATGCCGTGGCTCCTGGACGACGACACCGACCCGTCTGCCCCCCGCAACATGGCGGGCCTTCGAACGGCCCACAACGCGCGCATCAAGACCCGGGAACTTGCTTTGCGTCGGTTGAATGCGTGGCGCCAGTGCCGCAGACCCCCCGTGGCGCCATCGGCTCCCACGCGGCCTGCCACAGCCCAGTTCACTCGAACGACGTCGGGCCACCTGCAAACGGTGCGTGTGGTGTTTGCTGTTGTGCGCGCTTGTATTGTCGTCTCGTCTGTTGTGTGTGCTGCATCGCGTGCGACGACGCGTGTGTGGTTTGTTGTGGGTGGTTGGTGCGTGGTTGTCCATTGTGGGTCAGGCGCTTCCGTTTTTGTCCAACGCCAGCCAGCACATCGATCGGGGCGCCTCACCCAAGTGCCTGGTGCTTTTTGTTGTGCTGTGACGTGACAGGCACACGCCCAAGCCCAGGCCCTCTTCCTTGTCCCTTCCAGCGTCACCACGGCCGCCGCCACTGCCGCAGCTGGCGTCGCATCCTCCCCTCGCCGAGGTCAGCACACCAAGCCCCGTTTCTTGAAGCGGGGCAGCAGCGGTCGCATGGCCACCGCCCCGCTTGCGTCGACGCTTCAGCTGGAGCACCTGACCTCGCGCGAACGATTCGTGTTGGCGTCGTGGCTGGTGCGCACCATCCTGTCTCGGCCACCTGCGTGGTTCGAGAACAGCGACAAGGTGTCGGCGGTGTTTGCGGCTGTGCGCGCGTGCCGACACTGGGAAACGCAGGTGGCACTGGTGCTCGAGAGCATCGCGTTGGTGCCAGATGAACAGGTGTGTGGCTGTGTGTTTGCTGTTGTGCGTGGTGCATCGAGTGTGACGGATGCGATGGGTGTTGCCACTCCCTGTGTGGAGTTGATGCTTTTCATGATGCCATGAGCACCCCGTCATCTCACCATTTTCTTTTGGTTTCGTTGCGTTGTGCGTCGGTGACATGTTGATGCGGTCAATCCAGATGCTCACGACCTGGCTCCCCTTAGCCGATCAGTGCCTGCCCACCATCGTTTGCGGTGGCCGCCTTCGTGCGTATGTGACCAAGGTGGTGGCGTCTGGACGTGGTGCTTCACCGGTGCGTTTGCCCGTGCACGGCTGTCTTTCTGCATTGCAAGGTTGCCGCCGCTTTCTTTGCCTCGGACGTGTGCACTGACTTCTTCTCGGATGTGATGTATGCCATGCCCGCTTTCAGATGCGAAGAACGGCCCTGGAAATGGGTCTGTTTAGGGTCTTCGAGTGCTTCACCAAGGTGGGTGTTGCTTGTGTGGGGGGTTTGGCGCTTTTGTGACCCACGTGTGTCCATGTGTATGTGGTGTCCACGCGTGCGTGCAACAGTGCATCAATGTTCGAGCGGTCGCCGCCAGCGTCGGCCTCAACATTCCTCGCTCCATGCCTCCCGCCGTGCGATCGCTGATGCTGTCCTTTGCCCCAAGCCTGCGCAGCAAGGAGCCTGCGCGTCATCGGACTGTGGCACAAGTTGCAGGTTTCACCTTTTTGGTACGTGTTCATGATGCGGCAAGTTTGTCG
>Ga0213833_1001205_pt1 | contig 19348 bp, 34 predicted proteins | sample SWATP21_FD_160575 | JGI IMG/M metagenome (GOLD analysis project Ga0213833, IMG submission 160575) | Coastal seawater microbial communities from Marineland, Florida, United States - SWA TP2 #1 | ecosystem: Environmental > Aquatic > Marine > Coastal | place: USA: Florida | collected 2016-08-14
CCAGCCCCAGCACCGGCACCAGCACCAGCACCAGCACCAGCACCAGCACCATCACCCGCACTGCCTGCACCTTGCTCGATGCGAACAGCTGGACAACAGCCGACGGTCGTCTCGGGGACATCTACATCTGGGGGAACAGCCACAACCGGCACGAATGGCACATCGCATCCCACTCGGTGTGCAGTGTGGCATGGTACTGCAAGCCGAGCCAGCGGCAGTAGGAACACCCGTGCCACAAACGCAGAGGCGGTACGATGACGGCGGTGGACACGACTACCGAAGTGTCGACCCCGGCCTCGTGCAGGCTTCCTCGTCCCATCTCTCTCCTGACGTTCACCCCTTGCGGTGCCATGTGTGCCACCGCCACTGCGCCCCGTCCGATGTGCGGTTCGTGGGCGGCGTGACGACGCCGCATTTGTGTGTTGGGAGTGGTGGGGCGTGGCACCCGTGTCCTTGCCCTGTTGAACCGCCCGGCCCACGGACGTGATGGTGTCGACCACTGCCAGCGATGCGGCACACGCCTGCGCTCGTAGCGCGGTACTGGCACCACACACACCAGCAGCGATGTCGCGCACGTGGCGCAGGGTGGGTTTGAGGGCGTCCCAGTCTGCGACCGCGCCATTCATCACGTACGCTGTCAGCGCGGCGTGGCAAACGCTGCGAAGGAGGAGGGCAGCTGCATCCCCGGCATCAACCTCGCCACAGTCGGAGGACGACTGCATGTCTAGGGGCTTTTGGGAAGTGATACCACTGCAGCCATCAAGCGGCGGCTGGGACTGGCGGCAGCAACGGGGAAGTGCTTGCAGGTCATGTGCGCACCGCCACCACTGGGCCACAGCTTGTGGCAGCGCCGTGGGATCAGCGCCAGCGTCACCGACAGCAACATCGTCTCTGCCATGGCCAGCCCGGCGGCACAGCGCGCAGACAGTAGGCAATGCTGCGGGCCCTGACATGGGGGGCAAGTGTGGTCGACGAGCAGTCGTCACTGCTGTGCAGCCTTATGTTTGTTCGTGTGTAAAATGGCAGGCTACCAGGTGTCGCAGAACCAACTACTGCCTGTCACAGTAGTCTACAGGCCGGACTCAGGCCGCCTGAGGGCCTCAGGCTGAGGCACATGTGTCATCGTCCACTTGATTGAATCGGAAACTCTAGTGGTGCGGCGTTGAGTTGGGTGGCGATGCCTGTGTGGCAAAACACAGCCGGCTCTACATGTACTTGTGTGTGTTTCGTTGATGGCATCAACTTGATGCTCGCGGTCTGCACAGCACAATGAAGCCCAAAGGAAGTGACAACATGACATGACAATTGCAGCTTGGCGTGGCGTCCACTGCAAGTAGATGGTGTACTGGGTCGGCAATTTGAGCACATGGACAGTGGCGCTGGGTTGTTCTGTACAGTGTAGTGTTTACATACGTAGTTTTCGTTTTGTTGCTTGTGTCTTGCTGAGTCGTGTATCTTAGACATTGAAAGCGTGCACATAGAAAGTGAACAACATGCCCCAACAGTGTTGCGCCAGCATACATAGGAGCGATTGAGTACACGTGCTAGAGCCTTTGACTCAGAGGCCTTACGCTGTTGGGAGCGTATCTAGGGATGAACGATCGCCAAGGGCGCTGGCTGGACGCGGTACGCGGTACGACGACGCTTCTTGATGATGGCGACTGCCACCCCACCCACCGCCAAAAGGGCAAGGCCAGCAGCAGCAACAGCAACAGGAATGAACCATGGGAACGCGTCTGATGGTGGAGACGGTGCGGAGGATGAGTCCAGGAACACTTCTGCGACTGGGCCTTGTTCTTGTGCCTGAAGTACGACCCCTTCCGGACCATGGGCGAGCTGGAAGTTGAAGCTGTCTTCGGAGGCTGTGATGAGGGCGCGTGGCGCGCTTGAGAAAGCGCGTAGACGACGAGAGCCGTCGCTGAGGTGTAGTTCGCCCTTGACAACGACTACTACCTTCTCACCAAGCTTCATGCCGAGCCCTGGGAAGTCCACCTCCATGTGCTTGGGGTACACGAGGTTGACATCTTGTACCAGAACGCCTTCCGGTACTGATGTGACACCCCATGCCGCGGCGTAGCCGGTGAGGACTCCATCCACGATTAGGGGGAATACATGTGCAGGGCCGTTGGTAAGCACACCGGAGACCGGCTCCAGCTGGTCAACAGCTGCATATGCCTCGACCGTGAGGGAGTGAAGAGTGGAGGCGTATTTGGTGAGTGTCTTGGTGTCTTCAAGGAAGGCGCGGGCTTCGATCCTCTGGGACACGGTCTCGACAGCTGGGACCGCGATTCGTGCTTGCAACGAAGCATCAAACTTGGTGTCGTTGCGCTCACAGGTAATATGAATCACCGTAGTAAAGAACTTGGTCTCTACGAATGCTAGGTCACACATGTGGACCTTGAAGTCATGCTCGGAGCATGAGTGGGTAGCCCGGGCCGCGACTACATACGTCCCGCAGCCGGTGATGCTGGTGCTCATAGAGCATAGCCCACCGTGGCAGGAACTGCTTGAGAAGGCAAGCTCCGTGCCATTGGCAACACCGTGGACCTGTGGCGCTGGTTCTGTGAACCAGAGACTGAGTCCATAAGTGTCGCCCTGCTGGAAGTCCGAGACTAGGACGGCATACGGGGGTGGGATGGCGCTAGTCCCAGCCTGGAAGTCCCCTCCAACCATGATGTCCCACTTGATTGCCAGCGGGATGCTGCTCGTGTTCTTGCGCGGCAACACGATGGAGCCGAAGCCGCCTGTGTCTCGGACGATCACCCCGCCTTCCACATGGACTGTCATTGATACGCCGGCCTTGATGTGGCCCACACCAGCGACACACGTCGGCCTCGACACGTACGTCGAGAACTCGCAGCCGGGATTCGTGATGACTTCCGACCAAGTGTTGCCACAGCTGTCGGACAGTTGGAGGCGGACGCGGGTGCCATTCAGTTGCGCGAGGCGCGTGCACCTGAATGTGCCGCCAAGCAGGTCCACTCCTTCCGCTTCGCAATGGGGGGTGGCGAAAGCATCGACAGTCGTGCCTGTGGGGGCCATGGCTGGGCAGGCACCATCGGCCGCAGCTGCTGTTGCTAGGAGCAGCAAGGCAGCCAGTGGTGCGAGAAGCGCGCTGTTGGCAGTCATGAGGTGTTGGGGATTGGGGTGGAGATGGTTGTGGGCGTGCTCTTTGGGGTGAAGGGTTCGGTGTGACTATTCGCTGCAAGTAACAGCCTGCAACTCGTCTCGGCGTCTCCATTGCTCTTCAATCACTGTCACACTTCCTGCTGTTGCAGCAGGCTGTCATGCGGCGCACAGCGCTGTGATACCAACTGGTGCGGGAAGGCAGGGAGGCAACAAGGAGATCGCACCGTGTTGTGGAGGTGGTGGTGTGGAATTGCTGAGGCTGTGCGGTGAAGTACTGGGTGTGCCCCGCTGACCACATCGTCTCACTTGTAACAACAACTGTCGCTTGCGTCTTGATGATGGTCATGACTGTTTCTTTGCGTCTCTGTTTACTTACAACAACGTGTTACTACAGAATTCGACAGCAGTTTGGTGTGGCGTGTAAGTTCTGGGCGTGGTGCTAGTCGCAGGCCGAAACGGAACCACCCCTTTCGCACAGCCTAGTGAACACACCAAATGTCTTACTAAGCCATTGTGTCGTCACGAGTACTGGTGCCCCAGCGGCAGCAACCCATTGAACGAATGTGGTGCCCAGTTCCAACATGAGACTCCAAGCTCGTGTAAAGCCTGAGACGACTGAAGTAGCCACCATGGGCGCGAAAGCGTTCACAGGGGCCGCTGTGAGGCGTCGTTGGGTTCTTGAAAAAGACCGTACGCGATGTGAGGAATCGCTGAGGCGCTGTTGGTTCGTCAAGATCACGTCGGAAGGTGCTAGTGGCGTCCTCTTGTCGGTCGTGGAGGCGTTGACACCTTCACGGGTCAGGTGGGCTTCGGTCCGTTCTGAGGCGGGCGTGGCTGTGAGTTGAGCTGGCGGGGTGGTGTCGAAGTGCTTCCCACTGACGTGGTAGGCTCGGGTCGACAACACAACGGCACACATTTTTACCACGCCGGGGACTTCCGGCGTGAACACACGGACATGGCTTTCCCCTTGCTGGAAGCTGCTGCTGACAAGCACAACTTGCTGCACAAGGATGGCAGCCGAACGTGTCGTGCCCTCCCAAACCACGACAGCGCTGTTCATTGCCAGTGGATTGCTGGCGGGGAGACCAAGCGAACCATGGTCGCCGGCCGCACCGGCAATCGCCCCGTCCGCTGGGCATTGTGGTGTGGCGGGTGCAACGGCTTGTGCTTGGGACGGTGGCACCTCCAGTGTGTCGGTGCCATCGGGCGACGCTGCTGCTTCTGCTGTCAGGCAAAGCAAGACCATTGCTGCGATGAGAGCGCCCAGAAGAGCTGCTTGCTGTCGTGTCATGATGCTGGGTTGGGGTGAGGCTTGGTGGTGTGTGTCACTGTGTGTGTTGATTACGTCCCACGGGAGAACTCAAGCAAGTTGCTAGTGAGACGCAGACGTGAACGATGGTATTACACACGAACAAACACGGTAGCTCGTGCGACTGCAGCGTTGATCATCACCTTGCGCCAGCCGCCATGCGAGGCGGCGCAGCACAACAGCCGACAAGGCTGCAGGAGTTGCTGGCGTCCGTTGGCTTCGGTACACTTCTGTTGACGGTCGTCAATGTTGCGGTGTACTTGTACACCCTGGTGTTTGATTTGGACCTGCGCTTGTACAGCAGCAGCCCGTGCGTTTATCACAGCTTGCTGATGTCGTGTTGACATGTACACATCCATGTGGTTATGGACATGGAATGTGGCCTCATGGCACTGTGAATGTGGTGTCATAACACTGTGAACGTGGCCTCATGACCACATTCGTTCTGTTCCAGATACCACGCCATTTACGAGGGGCAGCTGTATCGTGTTTTCACCAGCACTTTCTTGCACCAAGGTCTTCTGCACATCGCCTTCAACATGTCGTCGCTTTTCGCCATGGGCAGTCACTTGGAGCGCCTATACGGCACCAGCATGTTTCTGATTCTAAACCTGGCCTTTACCCTGCTCACTGGTGTTATGTACCTCGGCATCGTTTGGGCACTGTCATGTTGGGACAGCAGCTGGTTGTTCATGTCCAGTGTGGGTTACTCGGGCGTGCTGTTTTCGCTGTCGATGCTTGAGTGCTTCTTGTCCCAAGTTCCGACTCGGCGCGTCATTTTTTTCACTGTTCCTACACGCATCTATCCCGTGGTCCTCATGGTGCTCCTTTCGGTACGTTGAGATGCTTCTGTCTGGCTGCCGCTACGTTGGTTGTTGGTTGGCGTTGGCGTTCCCTTGGCACCCACTCCGCCCTCACCGTTGTGCTTAACGCTAGATTTTGCTACCGAACATCTCATTGCTTGGGCACTTGTGTGGCGTGATCGTGGGCACCTTGTGCGTTTGTGACTGCTGGTTTTCGTGGGCCGTCGCGCACCTGGCCACGTGCGGTGTGCGTCTCACACTTTCATTGTGTTGTGTTGCGTTGTACTGCGCGGCGATTCCCGTGCCTCGCCTCCCATGCCTTGCCATCGTCAACACACAACCCCAGATACGTCGTGGGTTGGCTTGCATGGCTCATCCCGTCGTTCGAGGCCGTTGCAGAGTTGGACGCCAAGCCCATGTGCGCGCCGTTGAGACGCGCTCAAGGGTTTGCACCTTGCCCGCCCCATGATCCGTCATCGGGAGTGGACGGCGGCAACAGGAACACCAGGTACGGGCACCGCGATGCGCAGCTGTCTCTCTTCGCGCGGGGGTGGCGGTGTGCGCGTTCATGTTTGGAGCGCTCCGGTTTTGCGTCCCGCATTACACGCGTTTGTGTGTGTGTGTGTGTGTGTGTGTGTGCGCGCGCGGGCGATCCATGCCGATCGATGGGTGTGCGTGCGCGTGGTGGTATCTATTGCCAGGCAAGAAACAGTCAACATGCTGGTGTATGGCATCGCACCGGTCTGGCGAGTCTTCCGGCCTTGTTGCATGCCTATTTACAACCTCGTCCTTGCTCCAATCCTTCGTGTGCTTGTGGCGGGGTGGCGAGTCATAGCGTCATGCACTCAGTCCGTGGCACGACATCTGGGCCGGTTTCTTCCCGGCAACAATGGTGCTGTTCATACCAATTGGGTGAGTTTTTGTCCGTGCGATGCGTTCAAGTGGTGTGCATGATGATGTGTATGCGCATGCATGCACGACGTGACGTGTGCATGTTAATGTGTGTTGTGGGTCGGGTCCGCGTGGTGCGACTGCTGCTCTACAACGAATGCTGCGGCGTGACGGTGCTGCGGTGTCACGTTGCCGCTCGTTCAACAGGGCGGCGGTGTCCTGGGCGCAGCACCGGCACAACCACCACCGGTTCAGGCGCCGGTGGTGGATCGTGACATTGAGCGAGGGGATTTTGCAGCTGCTGATGCACGCGCACAGGTGATGCAGCAGGCTGCGCGGCGCGTGTCGCCACACACTCGCGGTTCCCTGCGTGTGAGTGCGAGACAGCCCACACCCACACCCGCGCCTGCACCCGCACCCGCACCCGCACCTGCACCCGCACCCGCACCCGTCACCACCGAGGCCGACATTCCGGATCCCACAGACGCCGAGCTGTACGACGTTTGCTTTGACGATGGCGATGAGGTTGGCACTCATGATGGCGTCCGCGACACATCACGAGGAGGAGGAGAGGATGTCACGGGTGCATCGGAGGACGACGAACACGCGCGGCTGCTGGGGGACAGTGTGCGTCGGTCCGGCGATGGTGCTTCGGCATCGCATGATGCACATGGTGTGGATACCAGACACAGTGACAGCGACAGCGACAGCAGTGATAGTGATGGGGGCGACAGTGCGGATGTAGAGAGAAGGCCGTTGCTGCGGCGGAGCTGATGATGGTGTCGATCCATAGTGGCGGTGATGTAATACCGGGTGAGTCGGGTGTGCTTGACGCACTGACGCCCGGACCTCGCTTGCGAGTTCAAGTGTTGTTGTTTTCTTTCGTTGCGTTCTGCGTTGTGTGCACGCACTGTTGCCCAAATCACACACACGCCTACCAGAGTTGCACGACCACTTTCGATGTTGTTCCGTTGCCACTGCTCTAACAGCAGCAGCGCAGCGTGCGTGAGCGCTGCCCCGCATCAAACTTTCTTCGCGGGACTCCACACTCCACACGAACCAACACCAAACCAAACTACCACCAACCCAACAGGTCTCCCCAACAGCTACTTGGCGGGCAAGGCATTGGACAAAACATCGGAGGGGGGGCAAAGCTACAGCGGTGCACGGTCGCGACACAACCAGCGGCATCGGCTCCCCTCATCCCCATCATCCCCATCATCCCCATCATCCCCTCGTCCCCTCACGGACTGCCGCTGGGCGTGGTGGAGCCATGGAACAACACGCGAGCGTCACCTCCAACGTTGTGTGGCGACGCCGCCGCACGCTCCTGCGCCAGCGCCGCACTGAGCTTGCGCGTGTCGCTGCGGTGCAGCGGGAAGTGGCGGCTCGGATGTGGGGCGACAGTGGAGGGGTGGGGCGTGGCCAGTGGCAGGGAACCGGCGGGGCCACTCGAGCGCACGGGGACCTGTGACTCGCTCTCCAGGAGGGACTGCAGGTCCACCAGTACGCGCTCCAGCGTGTCGACAAACCGCTGGGTCTGGCGGCGCCGGCTGCTCACGCTGAACTGGATGCCGTCGCGCTTGATGATGTAGCCGATGCCGTAGCCGTCCTCCACCACCGGGGCAAAACCGAACAGGCGCAGTGATGGGTTGCCGCAGTTGCTGGTGGACAGCGTGTTGTGGTTGACGAGCTTCCAAGCCTGTTGGACGGGGGACGTGGATGGTGACACATGGGCACATGGGCACAGGGCACAGGGCACAGGGCACAGGACACAAGGCACAGAACCAAACACAAGCAGAACCTCCCCCAAAACAAACCAACAAAAACAAGAACGAAGCGCACCTTGCCCTTGAGAAGTGATGGCAACGGCAGGTTGTGCCGCTCCGCCAAACACTGTAGGCCAAAGAAGTGGCGCTCGGAGCCGAGACCCTTGGCGCACCGCTTCACAAACTTCACCTGCGCCTTCACCGCAGCTCGCAACGCGTTGATCTTGGCATCGGTGCTCACGGCCGCACCAAACGTGTGGCCGAGGGCCAGCGCCTCGGAGGTGGCGGGTCGCGCGGCTTCTGTGCGACCGTGCAGGAAGTGCTTCGTCATGACTGTCTCGTAGGTGTTCTTCAGCTCACCATACAGGTCGTAGTACGCGAGCTGGAAGCTGCAAAGGGAACAGCGGGAGGGGGGCAAGGGTAGGAACAGAAAAAGAGTCGGCGAGTGCCAGTCAGTCAGTCAGTCAGTCAGTCAGTTGACCGGTTACAAAGAAGGTGGCGCACAAGTGAACGTACGACAGCTGAACCAGAGCGTCAGGGCTCAAGTTGTGCGACACAATGAACTGCTTGCCAAATCCACCGAACTCCAACGCAACAGTCTCCGTCTGTCGCGACCCAAGAAGAACAATAACAAAACAAGTGAAAGAACAAAGAGGCAACGCAGGGGACACGTGGTGAATGACCCGACCCACGAGCGTCACGGTGCGCGGGAGGTAGACATGGAGGCAGAGACGCACAACATCACAGCGGCACAAACTCGACACCCGCGGGGTGTGGCAACAATACCAACCTTGGAGATGAGGTCGGAGAACTGGGCCTCAGCACGACGAATGCTGTGGTGAAGATCTGGGGTGAGTTCCCACACGATTCGACGTGGGGCAGAGTCGGTTTCACTGAACGCCGTCGGGATCTTCTCCATGATGGACGGAAGGTTCGAGTGGATGGTTTGTGCGAAGCGGCTGCGAAAAGTTACATCACACACCACGCGCGCACACACCATCGCAACCAAAAACGCCAAAGCGAACACCAGGTGAGCCGATGCGGATTGCAACACAGCAGCGGAAACTGATCGGATGCACAAGACAAAGACGAAGCGCAAAGGCCAACACAACATGGTTGACGCACAGGATGGTGTCCGTGAACACATCAGAAGCAAATCGCAGCACGGTGTGGCCATCGAACATGGAGTGCTCGAACAGGATACCCGCAGCGCCGTTGGCGCACACGATGATCTGGAGGCTCTTGTCGAACCAACGGTTCAAGCACGTGCCGACTGCCAACGACAGAACACACGCAGCACACGACAAAGTCACAAGACGGCGTCAGGTACGCGCGTCCATGTCAATCGTGTGCGCGCGCATGCATGTGCGAATAAAAGTGAGTTGGTAGCGGTCGCACCTTGCGTGCCAGCCTGGATCTCCGAAGTTCCCGTCAGGCAGTTAGCCGACGAGGCGGACAGGGTGTCAGGCGCAAAGTCGTCCAGGCACACGACGAACAACGCGGAGTCGATGACATGCAGGGACTCCTTGTTCGCGTCGCCCTGAGCTGCCAGGCGGGTGCGCACTTTGTGCCAGGTGTCACGGCGGTCGGAAGTCAAGATGCCGACGGCGTTCTTGGCATTGGTGCGGCGCGAGGCGCTGAGCGAGTGCTCACGGATGGCGCGCAGGTTGCGGGCAATGTGGTCCTGCGCATATGACACGACACACCACCATAGGTTGAAGGAATCACGAAGCACGAAGCACAGAATGAGACGGGAACCGACAGTGAAACACAAGCACAAGCACACGCACACGCACACGCACAAGCACAAGTACAAGCACAACAACACCACGGCAGGCGCCCACGCACGGGTGACAAACACAGTGTGCCTTCCTCCGTCAGGACATTGAACCAGTAGAACTGCGCACGAGAGATGACCAGGATGTGGCGCGATTCCGGGAACGTGACGGGCTCATCCTGCTCCAGACCGGGCAGCCGCGTTGCGTGGAACAAGTTCTTGTACTGGCTCATGCACAAGGGGATCCGGTGGAAGATGTCGGGCTCCAGGCGACCTGCCTTGACCACCATGAAGAACTTGAGCGTGCTGAGGATGAGAGACGTGGCACGAGCCGACTGCGAGTTGCGGCTCGGTGTCGGGTCGTCTTCCAGGATGAAGAACGGGCTCACGTTGGCCGGCAGCGGGGCGCGGTACCGAAGGTACGAGTTGTACCAGAACTCCTCCAGCCAACTGTGCCAGTGCAAGGCGACATAGGGCACGACACGAAAGCGCGCCAACGAATCAGCCAACGGGTCAGCCAAACGGGTCAGCCAAACGGAGCAGCCAAACGGAGCAGCCATGCCGCCCACAACAAATAGGCCGAGTCCGGCGGCGCAAGTTGCGCGCCTCCTACACACCTGTCAGTCGTTTTCGCTCGCTCCTCAAGCAGTGCTTGGAGCTGGCGGCCCACGCCCCCCTCCGCTTTCATCTCGTTCAACTGCTCCCTCAACTCCTCTTGCTCCTTGTGCGTCAACAAAGGCGAGATAGTTTCCTCGAAGAACTCGCACGACGCATCCAGGCCTGGCACGGGCAGCTTGGGCATGGAGGTGGTGGCGCCATCTGCTCCGGCATCACCAGCACCTGCGCCTGCACCCGCACCTGCGCCCGATCGGGCAGCTGTGCGGGTTGCACTACGTTCTTCAGCAGCCTGCAGGAGAAAACAACAACACCCAACACGAGGGCGACGCGGCGTGTGAGTGGGGGAACTGGATGCATGAACGCGCAAAGAAGCGCGTCGCATTGCACCACGGACCTTGTCGGCAGATGCCAAGGGGATAGCCATGCTGCTGGACATGGTGACGGGAGCCTTTCTCGAGCGTGTTGCTGCTTTCGGGGGAAATGAGGTGGACACACACACGTTGGCACCGAACTGCGTCGCGAGGTCATTAACGAATACACATACATGCAGTTTACACCTGGCTAGATTGGATCTGAAGCACACCGACGGCGAGTCAGGCCGGACAGACAAGCCTTCAGGGACACGTTCAACCACTGCCAATGCCCGCCGTGGGGCGCGTCGTTCGCTTCGTTAGCCTCGTGTAAAGCACCCTACGGCCGTTGGCCCACCAACCAACTTGGTTGAACCAAGCCACCAGACAGACCGTAATTTCGCACACCAAATTACCCACGATGGCACTGCTGTGCTTGACTCAAGACTGCAACTCACGCCAGCACCACTCCATTTCCACTCATACCCTTTTCAAAGAGCAGTGGGTGTTGCATGCGAGCACTCCATCTTCTCAGTGGTTCATTCCGTCATCTATACCGTTTGACGCCGGCGCATCCATATCACACCCGGGTCTTGAGCACTTGTGCCAGCATGTCCACGAGTGCTGGTGCAGGCGCTGGTGCCGGCGCCGGCCCTTCTGCCGATGCGGTTCCTCCGGCGCCCGGCGTTGAGGGTACGACTCCCGACAGTGGGAAGCCAGAGAGCTTCTTGCTCATCTACAACGTCGCAAAGCGAACGAATGTGGGCAACATTGTGCGCAGTGCTTGCGCGTTCGGGGTGAAGGAGGTGTTGGTGGTTGGGCGGCGGGAGGTGAAGGGGTTTGGGGCGCAAGGAACAATGAAGCACATGCGGTTTTCTCGCCACAACACCCTGAAAGATGCTGTACAGTAAGTTGCTCGGGGGGTCTGTGGTGTGTGCTGCGCCGGTGGCCTGGGGCGGGCACATCACTGCTCAGCCTTCCGACCCTCCTCACACACTCGCGCACGCAGATACCTGCACGAAGAGCGCGGGTGCCGCCTGTGTGGTGTCGAGATCTTGCCACAAGCGAAGCCGGTGAATAGCCACCCCTTTTCGGGCAACACATGCTTCATGTTGGGCAATGAGGGCCACGGCTTGAACGAGCGCCAAATCGAAATGTGCGACGAGTTTGTGTACATCCCACACTACGGTACGCGGTCTGCAGTGCCGCCTCATTCGTTGTGCTTCATACTTCTTGCACGTAGAGCATGCAGTCAGTCGGGGTTCATGGGGACTCATACACGCTGTGGTGCATGGCGTGGCCGGGTCTCCGCGCTGTGGTGTCTCGTGCTGTGGTGTCTCTGTCTCGTGCTGCTGGGTGCTATGGGTTCCTGGTCCTCATCTGTCTACATCCACAGGCAACGGCACGGCCAGCCTCAACGTCACGGTGGCGGGCTCCATCATCCTTCACCACTTCGGCGTGTGGGCGGGGTACACAGAGCGCCCCCGAGACGACACAGAGGAGGCCAAGTTTGCGGTGGACGCGCTCCCCGACCCCCGCACCCGGACGCGCACCAGGGAGGAGCTTGCCTTGCGAGCCGCTCGGGCAAAGCTCAAGCAAGGCAGCCGGTTGGACCAGGGGCAACTGGACAGTGATGCAGGCGAGGCGGCACAGGCGGCAAGCTCATTGTTTCATGCTGATAGCAGCAGCAGTAGCGATGGCGAGGATGCTGCGTGAGGCACCATGCCCGCGGTGCGCTGCGCTTGTTTGCGTTTCTCTATTTGGTTTGGCCAGCGGCGACAACAAGATACGGATCCTCGTCATGTTCTATGTGTGCTCCATCTGCATGTGGTGTTTGTCTTGCCCATTGGCACCGCCACGGACGCAATAAGAACAGTAGGCATGGATGGGGCCGGCCTACAGCATGGTGCCACAGCGCGAAGACGCGCACGCAACAACAGACACGAACAACGTTTCATGTGATGGTTGAATCTTGTTTCAAGATCACCCACCACTGTGGACTAAGCTACGTCACCATCTCACTGCTGCATGTGCGTGCACATTCACACACACAGCACAAACCACCCACGACGGTGGCAGCGCGAGCACCAAGTAAGCGCAGGCACCGCAACCGCCGCGAACACTGCAGGTTTCCTAGTGAAGCCTCATGATGCCTCAGCACGTGATGTGCCTTGACAACAAGGTTCAACACCAACAAACCAGCCACACTAACCAAGAAGCAGCAGAGAGCACAGGTGTGTGCGCAGAGCTGAATGCTGGGGATCATAGCACCCCCAACACGCACACCACACGCAACAACTCCTGCACCCCCGCCCCTCCCCTGCCTTCACACAAAGAAGAAACACCTGTGGGGGTCTCTACTTAAGCGGGATGAAGCGGGAAGAGTGTGTGGCGCCGATGCCGGGGCGGCCGTGGCGCACGGGGCGGTAGCTGATGGCGAACTCGCCGAGGTAGTGGCCCACCATGGAGGCCTTGATCTCAACGGGGGTGAAGCCCTTGCCGTAGTACACGCCGACAACGGAGCCGATCATCTCGGGCACCACGATCATGTTACGCAGGTGAGTGTTCACGCACTCGGGACGCTCCTCGCCGGCGGCCTTCTTGGCGTCACGCAGCTTCTTGATCAGGTAGGAAGCCTTCTTGCCAAGACCACGGGCCATACGGCGGCGCGGGCGGGCGGGCAGCAACTCAACGAGCTGCTTGGGGGTCAGGCCGAGCAGGGCCTCCAAGTCGTACCCGCGGTACGAGAACTTGCGGAACTTCCGGCGACGACGGGTCTCCTGTGTCGACTGTGGACGACGCGCCAGCGACCACACCGCGGAGCCAAGGCAACACAAACAGCACAAACAGCACAAACAACACAAACACATGCCGTATCGTCAAGGATGAGAAGCAGAAGACGGAAACGGTGCGCAAGAGCACGCGCAGAGGGCAGGGAATGGAAACGGCATGCGCGCTGCACCCATAGGCCAACCGGCGTTTGCCAGCCCAGTGTGCGGTTTCACGTGTGCTTTCGCAACCCACAGCCTCGCAGGTGGCTAGAAAACATCCAACTACAACCAAGTGCCGCAGGTACGCACCATGATGTCAGGTCTTGGGTGGACGGCAGGTGCAGAGGTGGTGGTAACTTGGAGCAGCAGCACGCACACAGCGGAGTTGCTTGTGGACGGCCGACTCGGGCGAATTTAATTCAAGAGTGCAGCAAAAAAATGCACACACATAATCACGCCACATTCACACAGGTCGAGTACGCGAACATGTCGTGACGTTTGCAGCAGCGAAATCTTGCGCGAAAAAGTGCGAGCGGACGGTGCTGTCACTCGCACGCACTGTCAAGCTGCTGTGTGCTGTGTGAATCTCAGCTTTCTTTCGCACCTCACGATCATTGGTAGCGCGGGCACAATGAGTGACATGAGACAGCATAAACTACAGCTTCCACCAGGCTGGGCGCAACTGGTGCGTTGGTCCTGCCGCTGCATGTCCACTGCACAGCCCTAAACGTGTGTGACGATGTTTGCTCCACACGCAATCACTTACACAGATGTCCAGATCTCAAAACCGTCCGTACTACTATCACCAGGCAAGCAATACGTCCGTATGGAGTCTTCACGACCTGCACAATGCACACAGGCGATTTGCACCCGGTGGAAGTGGCACGCCGGTCGCTGGTGTCTCAAATGCTGCCGGCGGCGCTGGTCCTGATGACAACAAGGAAAGAAGTGGCGCAGACGACACAGGTGCTGGTAGCGGTCGCAGCAAGGCAAGTGTTGTTGGTGGCGCAGGTGCAGGCGCTGCAGGCGCAGGTGCAGGCGCAGGTGCAGGCGCAGGTGCAGGCGCAGGTGCAGGCGCAGGTGCAGGCGCAGGTGCAGGCGCAGGTGCAGGCGCAGGTGCAGGCGCAGCACGTTCAGCAGACGCCGAGCGGCGCTGCAAGCGGTTGGCGTTCCGCACATACCACAACGACTTTCGCTCGTACGGTGTGTGGTCTGCCTTAGAGTTGCCTGTGGAGCAGCTGAAGGCCGAGTTGTACGTCCGGTTGCAGCGGGCGGCTCAGACACCAGCCATCCCACGTGGTGCTACCCCCCTGACGCTCGTCACATCCATGTTGCCGCTGCTCCCACCGCTCGCCATGGAGGCGGAAGGACAGGCACAGGAAGTGCTGGAGGCGGTTGTGCACTGGGGCCCGGCAGATCTCCAGCCCGGCCAGGTGCTGCCGCCACCCCCCACCGCCATCGACGCCGCCACGACCCGTGGCACTGACCCCTCCCTCGCGCCCGGCACCCACAAGGCTGGCTTGACGCACAGTGGTGTTGTGGCAGACGCGGCGGAGCAACCACGGGCGACCAAGCGTCGACGAACGGCCGCGGAGGGACCTCCTGTGCACGAGTCAAGCGCAGAGGCTGGTGGGGTGGCTGTGGCTGCCGCTGGACGGGTGGGGTACCCCAAGTTTGACGGCTTGTCCGGGCGACCCATGTCCACTGCCGATCCGCTGGAGTTCCCACATGCCGCTGCTGCCGCTGCTGCCGTTGCAGCGCGCCCCGCGCCCAGCTTTTCCCAGGACTACTCCGGACTTCGTGCGCTGTCTGCTCGCCGCATCACGAAGCGAACGATGTACACCGACCCGCACTGCCTGGTAAACAGCACCGTCGCGGCGATTTACAAGCGCGGGAAGACGATTACCGCGAACGGGGTGGAGAAGAAGCTTACGAGTGCTGTCAACCCGGTCGAGGGCCGACACTTGTGCGTATTTCTCTCGTTGCCTGGAGCGCACTCGTTGTGTTCTGCCACACGTTTCCATCCCCACTCAGACATTGCGTTCTGTGCGTCGTTTGCCATTGCTCATTGCTGGGGTTCACGACGTGGCGTGCGGTGGCGGTGCGCTTTCACATCCTGCCCGACAGGTACGACTGCGTTCGATGGACACAGGCACGCAACACGTTGGAGGTCGGGATGGCCAACGGCATGTCCACCTTGTTCATTGCACAAGCTGTGAAGGACAACGGCGGTGGGACGCACACTTCGATCGACCCCTTTCAGCCGTCTCAGTGGGGAAACACAGCGCGGAAGTCCATTGAAAGGGCCGGGTTGCAAGACATGGTAGGCACCGCAGCAGCGGCAGTAAGTGTGCTGGCTCATGCCGTTTGACACGGTGCCGGTTGGTCCACAGGTTGGCTGTATTGAGCAGAAGTCGTTCCTGGCGATGCCGAGGCTGCTCCAGGCCGGTCGCAAGTTTGACTTTTGCTTTGTGGATGGGATGCATCTGTTCGATTACACGCTCATTGACTTGTTCTATGCCGACCTGCTAGTGCGCGTGGGAGGCATCATCTGGTACACAAACTGACGTGGTTTTCGTCAGCTGCAGCTGCTGTTGGCGCACGTGGTCCTGACAAACTGTTGCATCTGGGTATGTGGTGGATGTGGGCAGCCTGGATGATATCAAGATGGACGCTGTGCGCACAACTGTGAGCTACGTGGTCACCAACATGCCACATTGGGTTCGGGTCACTGGAACCGCGTGCGATGACACTCTTGGGACATTCCACAAGGTGCGTTACACTTCACTTTGTCATGACGTCAAGGGTGTTGTTTCTTGCGTGTGTGTTGTACGCTGTGAACTGCGAGTGCCTGGTGCCCGGGGTGCACTGGTGTGAAGGGTCCTTGCACAACAAGGAGTCGCCTTGTGACGCGCATCTGACCGGCCACGGTGTTGTCCACTTGACAGGTGGCGGAAGACACCCGCGCCTGGAACTTTCACAAACCTTTCCAAGCCATGCAACGCGGGCACTCCCACCAACGAGAAGCGTACGCCCGGAGGCGGTGAGGGCTTGGCAATCGTGCATGCACTTGCACCATGCGGGGCCAGGTGTGCCGGGGCCCATCAATATGTATGAATAAATCACACGATGACGAAATCCCGTCACATTCAAAAATAGCAACTTCCGGTCTGCGCCTGTGAAGGTTCCGACAGCTGCCGTTCCGCCACATTCGGCGGCAGTGTTGTGGCGCGGGTGGCAACTCGGCTCTTGCGCGACCGACGTCGCAGCTCTTTTGGCCCTGCAACGCGTCACCACACCCACCTCACACTTCCTCAGTTTGCCAGCGCGGCGCTCATTGTTCAAGAGGGTGCATGGGTGCCATGCAGGTCCATCCGTGAGGTGCGCGGTTGCGTTCGGTCACCTCGACTCTCTGTGTCAAGTGCGGTTGCACTCCGCAGGCACCCCCTCACGCACCTTGTGGTGGTTGCAGTGCTTGTGCGAGGAAGCGCATCTGTGCTTTTCTTCGTGAGTGGCCGCTGCTGATAGGTCCAGCCGAGCGCGCCCACGCGGTATTGCGGCGTGCGCGCGACTTTGTGTGCGGCAAAGCCCGGCACTTTTCCGGGATCGAGGACATTTTCGCTTATTTTTTTGGGAGGTGCTTACCCCACCATGTACTATCGCTCCTCGACTCGTGCGCAGCGCACGCATCGTGAGCTCCAGGCACTGGCGACGCAACTGCATCAGAATGTGGAGATCCGTGACCGGAAGTACCATCTCAAAAACTACAAGAACTGCTTCGTCGGTCACGTACGTCAGCCACCACAACTGCGGTGTGCATTCGTTGTGTGCATTCCATTCTATGGTGCTCACACTCATGCATGTGGTTGCTGCTGCTGCTGGGCCGCGTTGCGTTGTGTTGTGTTGTGGCTGTCGACTTTGTTGTGGAACAAGCAGGATGCCGTCACTTGGATGGTGAAGTCTGGCTGGGCTGTGAACCGGGCGGATGCAGTGTTCAAGGGCCGGCTTCTCGTGCGCGCCCGTTACATCCACCACGTGGTCAATAACCACGATTTTGCAGACTCCACCCTATTCTTCCGGTTCTACGCAGATGAGTCAAAACGGTGCGCGATCACATGGGCGCATGTGTGTGTGTGTGTGTGTGTGTGTGTGTGTGTGCGCGCGGCGCGATCCATGTCCCAACGCCCTTCCTTACTCCATTTCCCGCACCTGCCTGTTGTGTCCGTGTTGTTTGTATGGAATGGAATGGAATGGAATCGAATCGACTCCGCACAGGAACTCGTACAAGTTTTGGGCGCAGCCTGCGTCAGACGTTGCCGGCGACCCCCGGCGCTGGCGGTTTGAAGCCCACACGATTGCCAACTCACTGGCACTCTCCGTGTCGCTCGCGAAGCAGCTTGAGGTCGCGGTGACGGATGAAGCCGCGGGCCCTGTTGTGTTCTCCATGTTTCGTGCCATTCGACAGCGGGTGCTGGACGTGGGCTCGGCACAGCGTGTGTGGGTGCAGTCCCAAACCATGTCAGGGGGCGGCGTGAATGTCTTTCGCCAGCAAGTCGACTCCGCCTACCCGGCCATCAAGACGGTTTTTGAAATCGCAACAACTCCCACCCAGTACCAGCAAGCCTTCCTCTCCTTGCGTCAACGGGTGCAGCTTGAGCCGTACGTGGGGCACCGCGCCGTTGCCTTTTGTTTGTGCTGTGTTGCGTGTGTGTGTTGTTCGGCTTGTTTGCTGGCTGTTTGTGTGTGTCATTTCTTTCTTCGTCTCTCCTGTACGCTCATTTTGTGTGTTGACTTACCTTCTTGTGCTGGGTGGTGGTTTTCATGTTGTGTGTGATCTACATGTACTGTGTGCATGTTTTTGACTTTGCTGCCGCGCAGGTATCTGGAGGAGGCACTCCAGGTGGACCTGATTCCGCACCTCCAAGCCAAGATGTACCTTCGCCACATCCCTGCCACCCCACTCACAGCCACCACAACCCCCGGTGGAGACTCTAGCGTTGGAGGTGGTAGTGGTAGTGGTGGTGGTGGTGGTGGTTCTGCTGGCGACGCTTCCGGTTCCGTGGCCGCCTCGTCAACGTCCACCATGTCCCCTTCCAGCCGTGGTGGCACTGGCGCGCGCGTGGTGGGTGCCGCCACCGGCGGTGCGTCACCGGCTGCTGGACCACTCAGACCGATAGCACACGCAGCACCTGGTGGTGGTGCCACTTTCGGTCCCGCCACCCGTGGCGGCTCGGCATTCCCCTCGGGTGCCGGTGCCGGTGCTGGTGCCGGTGCTGGTGCTGGTGCTGGTGCTGGTGCTGGTGCTGGTGCTGGTGCTGGTGCGAGCATCGGTTTTGGTGTTGTTGCTGGCGCGGGTAGTGGCGCTGGTGGTGGTGGTGGTGGTGGTGGTGCTGGCGCTGGTGTGGGTACTGGTGTGGGCACTGGAGTCCGCCCTGGGGCAGTTATGGGTGCTGGTGCGGGCCCACTAGTTGCTGCTGGCGGCGACACCGGCTTCCTGAACCGCAGTGGTGGCGCAGCCGGCATGGTGGGCATCGACACCCGCACTGTGCTGAACCAGTCTCCGTCGGCGCGTCGCTCGTCTCGCGCTACCACGCCCCCGCCTCGCTTACCGTCGCAGCATGCCTTGCGCCGCGCCTCAATGTCATCAACTGGGGTGCGTGAGACGTGTGTCGCAACCTGTTGTGTTTGTACATGTGTGTCGCAACCTGTTGTGTGTGTGTGTGTATGTGTATTGTGTGTGTGTGTGTATGTGTGTTGTGTGTGTTTGTGGGTATGTGTGTGCATGTGTGTGCCTGCGTTGCTGTGTGTTGTATGTGTTGTGCATGTGCGCTGGTTCGTGCCCGTCTCACGGCCGCACACGTGCCCATGTTCTAACCTCCCGTTTCCTGCATCCCACCCACCCACCCACTCACTTTTTTTTTTCTTTTTTTT
>Ga0213833_1001206_pt1 | contig 19335 bp, 31 predicted proteins | sample SWATP21_FD_160575 | JGI IMG/M metagenome (GOLD analysis project Ga0213833, IMG submission 160575) | Coastal seawater microbial communities from Marineland, Florida, United States - SWA TP2 #1 | ecosystem: Environmental > Aquatic > Marine > Coastal | place: USA: Florida | collected 2016-08-14
AACCACCAACACCCCGTAGCCGTGTGCGCCGTGCGCAGCCTGATGTTGACTGATGTAGACAACATAACACCGCAGTACTTGTATCTTTAAAAAAGTTGCACATGTGGCGGCCAGGTTCACTGAGCACCGCTGCAGTTTGGGTGTTTCGTCGGGGGTCATAAGTGCATGGGTGGTGGCGATCGAGCTCACCCTCGCAACACCCCTCACACCACGTTCCCATGAAGTCTGCCGCTGCCGCCGCAGGTAGCAATGGTGTTGGTTCTGCAGCTGTTGTGATCACATCACACATTGCACCCCCCACTGCTGTCGCCCCTGGTACCACAAAGCCGCCCCCTGGCGCCTCCAAGCCACCCATCGTGACGAAGAAGCGCGCTGTGCGACAGGCTGCCGCGTACCAGGCACCCTCATCGCGCGTCACCGACTTTGGATGCGGTGTGCAAGTAGTACCAGAGTATGCGGTTGCCATTGAAATCATCGCCGCCGACCCAGGTTCGCAGCTGCGGTTGTCGCCGTGGAAGCTCTCAGAAGTGGTCAGCCGGCATAGCCCCAGCATTCCCAAGGCCGTTTCCATCAAGTCCATGGGTGCGTGTGTGGTGGCGGCTATGCATGGCCAGAGCGGCGATGTGCGTAGGGTGTGTGTTGTAGGTGATTGAATTGACGGTTGTTGTTTCTTTGGCTACATGGCAGCGGGGAAGCGGATCGCTGCACACGTGAGATTTGCGTGTCAGGGTGACGTGGATGCGGCCATCCAGGCCCTGAATGGAATGAAGCTTCGTGTGGAAGGGCGTGCGGCGTCCATTGTCGCAAAACAACACATTCCCAACGCTGAAGTGCGGCGGGAGATGTTCCTGTCTGCGTTTCACATTGCCAACACAGGTAGGCCTTGGCACGTGTTGCTTGGCCATCGGAGAGAGTGACGTCTGCACGTGTGCCCACCAGACAAAGCAGCGTTGGAGTTTGCAGGACTTGCACCAGGACAACGACCAGATACGTTGATTCTGCGTAACCTTCCGACCAACTGGTTTGGTGTTTCCTTTCCGCGAGGTCCCGAAGTGGCGCGCGCCGGGGACTGGGAGAAGTCCGAGCAGCAGTGTCAGCCCTCCTCCACGTTTCACCAGGCCATGTCAAAGTTTGGCCCGATCGGGTGTGTGCTGCAGCTGGTGCAGGAGTGCCTTGCGACTGACCTCCTCACGCACTCCTCGCGTTTCGCCCCCTCCCCTCCGCCCGCACCTATCCACTCGCTCTCCCCCTCCTCGCTCCTTCCCCGTTTGTTGTCCCAGCTACGCGTGTGTGATGCGCTCTCGAACCGGCACCGTGCAGTCTCCCTCCTCTGGTCGTGCCCGAGGATTTGGCCTTGGTGCCGTGTTGGACCTGAACTTTGACGCGTATGTCAGATTTGAACACTTGGCGAGTGTGGTCAAGGCGGTCCAAGAGCTGCGGGGGTGTGTCATCCGCAAGCCAGGGTCCACCATGGTATGCCAGTTCGAGCTGGGGGTTGACACAACAGGGTACGTCACGCCACACCACGCAGCGTCCACACCAACCTTCCGTTCTTGGTCCCTTCTCACCGACTGGTTCGATATCTGCGCACGAACAGGTTCTTGGCTCCAACTGCCGTCACGAAGCGAAGGTCCGCCCGCCGTCCGCGATGACATTGGTGCCTTGCCCGTGCTTCGGCAACCCTCGCCTAACTCGGTTTTTCTTTTCAGAGCTGTGGTGGAGCAGAAGGCAAAGGCTGCTCTTCGCGTCGCCGAGGCGAAGCGACAGGCCATCGTGACGGGCCGTGCCCGCCTGGTGTCTTTGCGTGCAAGCTTTGTGCAACTGCAAGACGAACTTGCCAAGGTTCGGCCATTGCCTGCCTGTGCACGCGTCAGGCGCGCTTCCATGAGCCCGCGGTTGGCACAGATTGTTTTGTTTTGTTTTTTGCGTCGCTTTGTGTAACCCTGAATCCTCGTGTGCAGTTGCTCGCTTCGCCACCCCCCAAAGGCGAGAACCAGGACGGCAGCAAAATGAAGTCGGCACTTCAAGCGTGTGCTTCTACGCTGCGTGCTTGTGAGTCGGTTGTTCCGTCAAGCCATGTGGAAGACGCTGCCCTCGACACGGGTGAGTTGGGTTCATCTATGCTCCGGCACCTGACAATCACAATCACTACAACAACACGACTCACTCGCTGCGCCAGTTGTGAACATCTTCGGTGGGGCTGTGAGTGCTCTGCGAAGCTCGATGCGGCGAGTGCACAGGCTGGTGGACGAGCAAGCAAGAGCTGCAAGAGAGAAGTTCCGTGGCAAAACTCTTTCATCGCTAAAGGTTGGTAGCTTTCTTCGTTGTGTGTGTTTGTTTGAGGGGGATTCTGTGTCGAACATGCTGCTTTTCTACGGATAACGCATGGCTCATGGACTGCGCAGAAAACGCTCAAGAGGCTACAAGAATCAGTGAACGGACTTCAGCTTCCTGAAGGGTGCCTTGCAACGTTGGCACAAGCTGCGAGCTCTCGCATCGAGACTGCTGTGGGCGATGATGAGGACAACGTGCTTGCAGAAACTCTTCGAAGTGCGTCGCCGATCGTCTCACTTGATGAGGGTACGTCATACAACTTGAACAGCCGCGTCGTCGTGGTTGTGTGGTTTTATTGGTTGTCTCAGGCGCAGTCCAGTGTGGCTTGAGTTCGATTACTCCATCCCTAACTCAGCATGCTTATTGTATCCTCCCAGCCCCGGTTTTTTCTGTCGCTGCACGAATGGCTGATGACATGGCCGCGATTCGAGACGCCATCGAACAGCTCCGAGCATGTGACACCAAGGCCCTCAAGCGCAAGCTTCTGCCTCGCCAAGACGGATTCGATGCAAAGCCTGTGGAAGATTTGCTACAAGCAGCGTCTGAGCGCCTTGCGGCGCAGCGTGTCAGCGTGGAGCAGACGCGTGCCATCAGCGACATCGTGTCAGCCTTGAAAGGTACCTGTTGTGCAAGTCCCACACTAGTGTCCAGGCGAGACGCTTGCTTCACGTCATGTGTGACCGCACCCTGTTGTGCTGTCCCAGACACACCGCCACCCGCCATCGTCGCGAGTGCCATCTCCGGGATTGCGCATGCTCGCTCCCAGTCGACGACGACTGAAATGGTGAAAGCACACAAGCCGGCCGCCCAGCTGTTGAAAGCGTCGCGTGCTTGGAAAGATGCGTGGCAGCATGCCAACCGTGTCCATACGATGCCCCTGGATGCTTCAAAAGAGCAACTTGATGCTATCGCAGTCCTGTGTGTGCCTGACTCAGCGCTAGCAGATCAACCTGCTTGGCCGAGCGACTTGCATGCCCGCCTTGCTTCTCGCTTCGCGGCCATTTGTGAGCGGCAAGCAACAATACTGACGCGCGGATTGTCATGCAAGTCGATGAAAGAGGCCAAAATGTGCGTTACGTCACCTGCGATGCCATGTTGTACATGACGGTTCACCGTTTGCGTAACAGATTCGGTCGTGAGGTGCAAGATCTTGATTTTGCCGTCCATGATGTGTCACTCGCCGTGGAAGTGTGGGTCACAACTGCTGGTGATGCGCTCAACGATATTCCCGCCTTGGGCCAACGCATGGAAGACTGCTCTGCAACAAAGCAGACAGCCGATAGTTCTCCTCCAGAGGTAGCTGCAGCGTGGTCAGCCATGCTCGAAACGGCTGGTCGCCGTTTGTCACGCGCTGAAGGCATGGTCGTGCGGGCTGCGACCGACGGACCAGCCTCTTTTGATGGTGTCACAACAGAGGCACAACTGTGTGCCAGATGCCAGGTGCGGTGTCAGCGCCTGTGCTGTTCCGATTACTTGTGGTGTGTGAAGCTATTCTCACTATTGTTGGCCTCTTGCTTTCATGCAGAAGGAACTCAAATCAGCTGCCGAGGTTGTGTCTGCTTCCGAGCAATTATCAAAGCTATTTTTGCAGGCGATTTCCGATCACTCGGCGGCGTTGCGGACAAGCAAGGAAGCCGAGGCACAGGTAGGTAGCCGTGGACAACGCGCAGTTCGATTCAACACTGTGCCTCACCTGGAATTGTGCAGTTTGGTCGCTTTCAAGCGGTCAACGTGCTTGCTAACAAGGCTGGCCTTCGCATGGAGAGTTTCGATGGTAGGCGTGCACAGTTTGAAGCCGGTCAGGCCGTGCAGCTTGCAAACAGCGCCCTCGATGCATGCACCAAGTCTGCCAATGGTGTCGGCAACATGTCTGGCGGTAGCACCCGTGCGCTCCTTGATCGTGTCAAGGGTGCTTGCAGCGATGCGTCTTCCGCTGCTGCTGCTGCAGCCGTCCACGTGAACAAGCTATCCGAGGAGGTGGACAGCCGCAAAGGTGTGAAATCGTCGTGCTCGTGGCGCGGCGCTGTGTTGTGCTGGCTCTGCTTTCTCTGGCTTCTCACATGCCAGTGCCCATGCAGCGGCCGCATTGCGAGCGTCTGAGGCCAAGATTGCTCGGTTGCAGCAAACCCAGACCACGCAATCAGCTGAAGGGGGCAGTTCCGCCAGTGCTTCTCCCGTTGTTGCTGTTCCAGTTGCGGGTCGTTCGGTGACTCCCGATGCTGCCAGCCAGCCCTCGCGATCCTCGCCACGGAGCCGTTCGTCTTCTTGTGACAGCTTCTCTTCTCGGTCAACCGCTGGGTCGTACGTGCACGATGCCATCCCTGACCCAGCGAGCAGCCGAACCGCTCGAGGTCGTGGCGCTGGTGGACCACGGCATTCCAAGGAAGTGGAAGGCATTGACGACCGCTGGAAGCCCGCCCTCCCAGTTTGCTGGCGGTTCGGATCAGAGTTCGATTTACCACGCATGCGACCAAGTTCCAGAAAGCGCCAGAGGGTGCGCCTCGCAAGCACTGTCCATGCGCCAGGTTGCGGCGTTGCAAGTACCGTGGCGCAGTCAGCATCAAAACCACAAGCGTCAGCCGCCAACCAGACCATGGACACGAAACCTTCTCTCTCCAGCTTGCGCTTGCGAGCCATCGCAAGCATGAAGCGCCGCGCAATGACTCTTCCCGCCCGCCCTGCTGCCAGCAAGGCTCCCATTGTGACATCGCGAAAGCGACGCCGCATGGCTGAAACCATGTCGGCCGGTTCATAGTGTTTTTTTGGTGATTTTCGCTGAAACTCATCACCACGCAATTCGTGTAAAACTTTTCTGCCACAGTAAAGTGTGCTACAAAGTTCCAAAGCTTGCATTGTTCCTTGATGTGGCGCCCGCCCCAACCCACGTCCCGCTCGGAGTCTGTTGAGAACGAAGACACCACGCCTTTCGAAAGAAAGACGAGGGTGTAGTTCTGACGCACTTGCCGTGTCTGTGTTGCTCTTCGTGCTGCCGTGCCGCCACGTGGGAAGGGAAGCGGAGCAACAAGTTGGTCTCACCAACCTGGTGACGATCTGTTGACAAGGCTGCTGTGCGCTTGTGCGAGTCGGACAACACGCAGTTGCCCGTCTCCCCGCTTTGATGACGAGCCACGAAGTTCTGTGACGGATAAAACTCTGTGTTCTAGTGCATGTGGCTTGAAACATGAAGAAGACGACCCGTCGTGGCAGGCATGTCGCACGCGCTCCCCCAAGCGCACATGCTGTGCTGCGAAATCTGCATGTCGCGCAGCCGCGGGATACCTCTTCCCCGAACGGAGGTCGTGGATCCGCCTCAAGAAAAGCCATGAAGCGAGTCCAACGTGGCCCGTCAAAGCGCCGTCGTGCCTCCGCAGGTTCCAATGCAGGAGATTCGCGGTTGCAGCAGGATGGCACCGGCAAGAGTGCCGAATCTGTCCGCCGAAGTTCACGTAGGCGCCGCTGCGCTTCTTCTGCTTACACCGAAGCTGGGACTTCCCACAAGGAGGCTGAAGAAGTCCTCAGAGTGATTGAGTTGTCGAAATCACTTCAAAGTGTACGTTCTGCAGCAGTGGGCTTTTCGAGCAGTGCCGACGCAGTGCCGACGGGCACCCACTGTGCACGTTGGGAAATTTTCTCTCGCGTTCACCTGCCCTCCCTGTTCGAGCTCTTTGTGTGTGTGTGCATGTGTGTGTGTGTGTGTGCGTGCGTGTGCGTGTGTGTGTGTGTCTACGATCATGTGCAACCTCACTCTTTGTGCCATTGTGGGTGCTGTGCTCGCAGATGGATCCAAGCAAACTTGAGGAGCCCCCAGCCTTCTACCCCACAGCACGCCAGTTTGTCGATCCAATGAAGTACATTCAATCGTACGCTGCTACATTGAGCGTTGTGTGCAGCCGGGTGTGCCCGTGCAGAGTATTCACCGCCTTGTTTTCCACGTGCAGACTTAGCAAAGAAGGCGAGAGGTATGGTGTGATCCGCATCGTGCCACCCCGAGGCTGGAAGTACGGCGCACAGCTTCACGTGCAGGGCCACACGCCCATCCAGGAGCGCATGTTTGAAACCAAACTGCAGACAATCGAGAACATTACCAAGTGTCAACCCTTTGGCAATGGGAGGAAGTACAATGTTGTCACCTTCTCTGAGATGGCAACCAAGTTTGTGCACGAGTACGTGGCGCACGCCCACGATTGATTGATTTTGGGTTTGTATTTTTACGGTATTTTTACGTTGTTTGGACGCTGCAGGGAAGCACTCCCAGACTTGGCAGGCTCGACGAGTGCCCTTCCTTCTTGCGTTCGCCCAGCTGTTGCAGAGTCACGGGCCAATGGATTCAAACCGCCACTCCCAACCCCAAGGCTTGTGGAGCAGGTTGAGGCGGCCTTCTGGGACAAGGCCAGTGGCTCCGACGGTTCAACACGCACGCGTGTGACTTATGCCAGCGACCTCCTCTGCAGCACAGTTGCGTCCGGGTTCCCCTTCCCCCACGTAGTGCCATCGTCAGAGGTTTCTTCCAATCAAGGAGAAGATGCATGGATACGCGCTGCGCGTGACAGATGCACACAAATCATGGCAGAGGGGCGAGCAACGGAGAGCCTGTACGTTGTGCTATGCAAGCGCTGCTTGTGGTATTCTGAGTCAGAGCTTCTGACATGCGCTGTGGCACAGTTGGAACCTCCACAATTTCCCATTTCTTCCACAGGGTGTGCTTGGCCATGTCAACCATATCATGTATGGAGTAAATGTCCCCTGGCTTTACCTGGGAATGTGCTTGACAGCTTTCGCGTGGCACACTGAGGACCAGAACCTCTTCTCGATAAACTACTTGCATTGGGGCGCACCAAAAGTATGGTATGGAGTTCCTGGATCGAAATATGATGCTGTTCAGGCAGCTCTTCGTACTGAGAATGTCCATGAGTTCAAGAAGCATCCCCATTTGCTTCAAGAGGTGGGTTTACATCTGCTGCTTGCTTTCGCAATCCGCTGTCCTCTGACTGCTTTGCAATGTATGTGTGCGCAGCTGGTTGTGTGCTGCAACCCGACAAAGCTCGCAAGCGCCGGCATTCCGGTGTTTCGCACAGTACAAAACCCTGGAGAGTTCATCGTGTCCTTTCCCAAAGCATATCATTCCGGCTTCAATACAGGCGTACGTACTCAACTCTTCTATTTTGCAACAATGCCTCATCTGTGCCCGCATGTCAGTTAAACGCCGCTGAGAGTGTGAACTTTGCTTCGCTCTCATGGCTTGCCCATGGACGTGCTTATTTCAACCCAACACCCTTCCGCCCGATCCGGCGCGAGTTGTTCTCACATGACAAGCTCCTCCTCGCACTGGCACGCCCGAGCGCCCTGGCAACGTTTCCGAGCAAAATGCGCAAACAGTACGTCTCTGTTCGCGGTCGCCTTCCTATCCAGTGTGTGTGTGCTAGTGGTTCAAAGGTGCCTCTGTTTGCGACGCGTGTCCAGAATTGCGTCGGACATTCGGCGGTTGATCAAACACGAGCAGCCACTTCGCGCGCAACTTCATGTTTCAGGTGCGTGCTGTGCCTTGTTATGATGTCACCGTCTTCCTTCTAAAAGCACGTGCCCTTGTCCGCAGGTTGTCAGACCATGACCTTGCCAGCCAATGCTGCCGCACGATACTCATGCACAGAGTGTGGAAGGTTGTGCTATGTTTCCGCATTCGTGTGCAAGTGCCGAAAAGACGCGTGGTGTTTGTACCATGCCGCCTCGGTGCGTACATGCCTTGTTCCATACCACAGGTTTTGCTTGACACCGTGTCGTGACAGAACGCTGGCTGCAAGTGTTCTCCTACCGACCGGCTCATGGTGATTTGGTTGCCCACTTCCGACCTCCAAGCGATGGCTACCGCCATCAATCGGGGCATTCTTCGGGACACAGGCGAAGCCACAGCTGCGCGCGCCCTCGGCCCACCTAGCACCTTGGTGGGGACGCCACAGCCTTCCGCTATGGCTGGACCTTCCCAGGTCGCCCCTTCAAGTCGTGGGCGCAGTGCACCCATTACGTCACCGTGGCTCATGCGTCGCCACCAAGCAGGTCAACCCGCGGCGTTCATCACAGAGGCAGTGAATGGTCGCACGTATCGTGTCCCTCTTCAGCACAATCCGAGCCGAGACATGGCACCGCACTTCGCAGTCGCCAGCACGCCACCTCAAGCTCCCATGATGGGCACCGGGATGGGCGCGCCTCCTCCGTACCTCCACCCTCGCCAAGGCTCAGCCGAGGCGTATGCCCTCCCCACGTATCTGCCGCCGCCGCCAGCCAACAACACCATCATGACAACTCCGCAGTACCAAGCGCCTGGCCACGTTGTTGCTGGAACCCCAACCCCTGGCGTCGCCGTCCCTCCGCCAGCTGCCAGTCCGTGGTCTGGCACATCATCACCATTGTGGGCCAGCTCACGGTCTGCCCAGCGTGTTCCCGTTTCTCAAGCGCCTGGATGGTTTGCTGGGAGTGGGCAAGGGCCCGGTGCGGTTCCGTATGCATCTCACTCCCACACTGCGTACTACACGCCAACCCGCATCCCTGTCCCGCATCGCATTTCATTGTCACAAGGAGTTGCCCCCGCACCTCCACCACGCTACCCAGCCCCGCAGTTCCACGCTTCACAGCAGGTTTATGGTGCACGTACCGATGTGCGCTCGGGCACCAACCCACAGTTTGGTTGAAATGCTGTTGTCAGGGTGGGGTTGGTTTCAGTTTCAGCTTTGTTTGCCATGCACGCCGTGTGTGTGTCATCTATGCCCGTGGCACAACTATTATTCGAAGTCACTGAACTCAGCGTGACGACGCTACACTCCTCGCTCGATTGCGACTGCGCCCGCCTGCTGTTCGTCCACCACTTGTTGCGGTGGAATTGTCATCCAATTCCTGCGCAAACGCGGACTGAAGAGTGGCTTTGAAGCGGACAATTTCTTGCTTTACTTGCTCCGCTTTGTGCGTTCCTAGCCATTTCAGATTCTTGCGGGCAAGCCTGTTCGCGCACGCACAATATGTCGTTACACCGCGGCCTGCGTATGAGTGCTTGGCATCCCACCACGTACTGTCGATCTCTGTTGAATGAAGTGAAAAGGGACTTTTCACGCTTTGTTCTTGCCTCCAAGTCCTCCTCAGCCTTGTCCTTGGCCAACTTCTTTTTGCGATACCAAATATCGGTTTGGTTCTTGTTCAACACATACAGCTCCGGAAATCTGAATCCATGCCGTTGTCATACACTGTGACGTGTGATAACACCGCGCGCTTGCAATCGTACCGCTTGCTTTTGTTGTTGGTCGTGAAATACAGTTCATCGCGCTCAATGTCGGTATGCATGTTCCTTGCCCGGATGTTGCCAGCTCTCCAGAGCCCATCATACCTACGATAAGCCGAGTACCTGGTGATGAGGCAAGCGCCGAGATCAGAGGTCTGCCACATCCACACACACACAGCAGGAGCGCAACCCTCCTGAAGCCGCCTTGGCTACCTCGTCTGCAGCGTCAACTTGTTGTAGTGCATTTTCACGTTTTTGTACAGCAGTGTTCCTCGCCCTTGCCGAAGCCCGTTCTTGAAGTACCCAGTGTAGCGATCAGCGTTGGCCAACTGCATTTTTGAAGCAACAGGCACAACGTAAGATGTTGGTGCTGGCAGCGACACTACAAACTCCAGCCATTGACGTACAACCATGAGACCCCGGCCATCAGGCATGCCTTGCGTGACGTTGCCAACGTATGAGAACAAGCCTGGCTGTCGCACATGGCATTCCCTTTCGAGCGACCCATTGCGGAATTCCCCATCCATCATGGTGCCGTCTGCCTTGGACACGGCGCATGGGCCATGCATAACACCATCCTGCGTGCAAACATCACCATGTTGCATGGGGAGCGCTATTGTCATTGTTGATGCCCACCTCCTGTTTGCTGTGAGCAGCACCGTTTCGCCCACTCGCACCGTACCTTCCAGAACCCGGAATACATGTCACCATCCTTGGATGTGTACGTGCCACGCCCATTAGGACGGCCGTGATTCCACAGGCCTTCGTACCTGGCGCCGCAAAAGCCACACTGAGCTGCAAATGACTTGTGTGACCAAGCGCAATGGAACCTACGTTGCACCATCCACAAACTCAAAAACGCCAAACTTCGAGGGGCCGCCGTCCATGTACTCGTCTCCGTTGATCAGACTGCCAACCGGCCGTGAGGCATCGTGGTTGAAATCTCCGACGTACTTGTCACCCGTTGCGTACGCCATCGCTCCCCGCCCAACACGCAAACCATCCATGATGGTACCTTCGTACCGTCCAGCCTCTGCGCATTCAGGTGGGTCAAATCGGTGCAACATCACCAGCACCGCACATATGGGCACAACAGCAAGCATGATTGGTCTGCGCACCTGTGATGCGACTACCCACGCCCTGCGGATGACCTTCAACCCAGTCACCCACGTAAATACCGCGAGATCGATCAGGGAACCGCATCGTGCCCCGGCCATGGGGCCGACGTGCAACACTGACTCCCCGCATGTTGACCTCGCCTCGCCAATATCTGGAGTCAAGAGGAGACAATTCGAATGACGCTGCACAGTTTGGCAGTTGGGTGATGCAACGCGGGCCGTGCGCCAACGTACTCCTTTGGCATGTCGCCCTTGCCGACCCAGATGTGGCCAGTTTTCGGTTGGATACTCAAGCGGTATTCCATCCAGTCCGTTTTGTGCACCATGACACGGCCAAGAAACTCCAAGCGGTCAGGCAATTGGACATACCTGCAAGTGCCAAGTTACACCACATTGTACGGCAGTGGAACCAACACGGACGAACCAGGTGTGGCCTTCGTGGGCTCGTCGGTCTGCAGCCTCTCGTGCTGCCTTTTCTGCCTTCTTCTTGTTCTTGCGACGAAGCAGGTCGTCCATGGCTCCCTGTGTAGAATCATCAGTCGAGGGTGTGAGTCCATACGTGGTGGGGGTTTTCCACAAGTGCCTTGCGTACCTTCATTTCCGCTGTTTCCAGCGCCGCAGCTGCGTCTGGTTTGGCCATAGCCAGGGTGAATACCTCGGTCGCGCGTCGAATCTTTTCACCCTTCAACCTCCTTTGCATTCTGTACAGAGACCAGAAACGTGTTACGGGAACAGCCACAGCCTGTGACAGACACGACGCTTGTTCACGCACGCGTGAACATATTCCTCGCGCTCCTTCTTTTCAGCTCCAAGACTTTGCGCGATTGCCCGCCGCTTTTCTCCACGCTCTATGTCATTCTTGCCCCTCACAGCCATGTACGGGATCGCTTCGATGCGTCGTATCGTCTTTTGCAGTTTACGCTCGGCTTGGGCTAAATTCTGTTTCACAGCGTCAAGAATGACATCCTCATCGTCGAGACCTGCACGACCACACTTCGTGACTTGGCGCACAGCTAGCCGGCACCGGCGCACGCTTGCGCTGCGTACCTCGCTGCAACCAATGGTACAGTTGATTTGCGTCGAGTTCCTTCGGCACATTAAAGCAACCAACAACAGTTTGGCCAAAGAAGTCGGAGTTATCTTCCCAGTCTTCTTCGACGGTGTGTGGGGTCTTCACGTAGATGAAGTACTTGAACGGCGGCGGAACCAGTGTTTCTTCGAAGTCTTTGGGCCAAACCACTTCACCCAACTCATTCCGCAAGTGATCCACATCAACCCCATGGCTGATTTTGAGTCCCTTGACGGTGCAACGGTGACGAGGGATCTTGCGAAACGAGGATGGATCATCTTCGAATCCTACGAGAACGAAGTTGACGTCCTGGGGCCTGATGATCTTGCCATTGATACGAATGGCCTTCTTCTTGTCGACAAGCCCAGCCATTGCGCCTTCAAGCAGCAGCAACTACACCACCACGCAACCTTGTGGTTCAATTCAGATCACACCATCGTCGTTGTGTTGCCTGTGCGTTGCGCGCTGTGTCACATGCGTTTCGGCGTTGATGCCAACACACTTTTCACAAGACGCAGAAGTTTTGACGCCAAACCGGAAGTCAACTTCCATCGGTATGTTCAAAGCTGCGTTTCGTCCCCCAACTTGCACGTGCCCCGCGCCCCGCTCGCCACCCGAGCTTGCGGTTCTGTTGGAAGCGTGAGAAACGTGCGGCAGCCCGTGTAGTTCCAGTGACCCTGGAAAACATGTCCACAGAGACGAAATTGCCCGAGCAAGACGGGGGTGAGAAGTGCAAGACTCGCTTGTATTTGAGTTGTTATGTTTGCTCACACTTGCTTCTGTCTTGGGCCAGGCCCGTGGCTGAATGCTTGGTTGGACCCAGTTGCGGGAATCAATACGTACTCCAGGTGCGATGCAACGTGTGGTGGGCATGCGTTTCCCCGAGGTGACATGTGTTGTGTGTGCTACGCCATGCCAGCTGCATGCGTCTGGCAGATCTTGACGGCACTGGGGAGCACAAGCTCATCATTGCCGACCGAGACAAGAAGCTGAAGATTTTTGCTGGTGCGTTGGATTAGAGTTGGTTTGTGTTGTGCATGTTTTGCGCCTCGCTCTGATGTTTGTTGCGCGAAGGCACGGTACTACTCAGTACGCATGCCCTGTTGGATGTTCCAGTGGCGCTTTGCACCTTCTATCCAGGCACGTACACGAATGGCAGGATTGTTGTGACGCCACTTCCTCACCGTGTGAAACAACTACATCTACACAGACACAACGGTTCCGCGTCGGCCTGCCGTGGCGGTTGCCAGTGGGCCATACGTCTTCATTTACCGGAACCTGCGCCCCTACTTCAAGTTCACCCTGCCTTCTGTTACGGTGTCGGAAGAAGAGAAGGGGGTGTGGGAGAGTCTTACTTTGGACAGCATGGACACAGCGCAAGCGTACGATGCTGGACACACCTTGTGGGTTTATCATTGCTGTTGTGTGCCTGACACTGAGGCGTCAATGTCAGGCACGAGACGCTCTCAACGCAGCGTGACAATGGTACGACGCTGACGTCACGATCTCTCGACTTCTTGGCGCTTGACACTGAAGACGAGCGTATAGCCTATGTAGAAAGGTAGGCGTTGATGTCATCGCTGTGGCCCACTGCAACAAGCAGCCCTGCGCTCATGGCTTGGTTGTGTATCAGTGTTCGAGGCACCCCCCTGACACAGCAAACCGTGATCACGTGCATGGAGACATTGAACAAGAATGTGGAAGGCGATCGCGCCGTGAGCAGGTGGGCAAGTGGCATTGGGAGAGGGGGCGTGACAGCGTGCTGATTGAGCGGTGTGTTCGAATCTTCCCCAGCCTCGTCATCGGAACCGAAAACCGCCGTGTGCTTGTGTTGGATCCACCAGGCAACACCATTCTTGCAAACGTGAAGCTGCCGGGGGTTCCGGTAAACCTTGGCATCACAGGGTTGCATGACGTTGACTACCGCATCGTGGTGGCGTGCCGAGACGGAAAAATCTACACAATCAAGGTGAGCGATGCAGCATGCAAAGAGACAGGCGTCACAGCTCTCACGGGCACTTGTGTGACAGAATGGCGCGCGGGTGTCCACCATCATAGAGTTGGAAACCCAGCCCGTTGGTCTTGTGCGCATTGACGCGCCTGGCAAGCAGATTATTGTTGGGACCATGAACAACGCAGTGCACAGCTTTCATGTGAAGGTACCGAGTGCATGTTTGTCGGTGCATTCGTGCAATCCGAGGCTGATACGTGGCGCGACGCAGGGAAAGAAGCGGCATACGCTGTACATGCCTGCCCCAATTGTGGACATTGGCTTGATTAGCATCGATCGCTCCCGCATCACGAAGGTGCTCATGGTCGCACTGGCGACAGGAGAGATTCGCTTCTTCAACGGGAAGAGCCAAGTCGCTTCCCTGAAGCTTGCTTCTGCCATCACTGCGTTCCGGTTTGGGCCCTACCAGCGCAACGACAATACCCTTGCATGCGTGTTCAAGGATGGGGCGCTTGCCATCAAGATGCTGCGGAGGCAAGCGACATTGGAAGCCACGGATGAACGCCCCGGGCCACCACCAGAGCAAGGTGAAACTCGGCGGGTGGCACGAGAAACGGGGCGCAATGACTGACTGGTGGGTGGAGTGGTTCCTCCCTTTCTCTTGGACAGATGTCCCCTTGAAGGTGCCGAAGAAGACGCGGCTGTATGTTGATCAGACCCAACGCGAACGAGAGCAAGCAACCGACATGCACCGGATTTTTCAGCGAGACTTGTGCAAATTGAGGCTATCCACAGCGCGTTCCTACGTCAAGATCATCACGGATGGGCAGGGACCATTGTCGTATGCCAGTGGCGCTTCTCTTCGCTTGAACGCCCAGGTGCACGGCTTGGGCCCCAGTTTCGTGATCAAGCTCAGCGTCCAGAACACTGGAAACCGCGCCATGTCCGCGATTCCCATTACGTTTGCGTACAACCACGACATGTACCACATTGAGAAGGCGTTGGTGGAAGTACCGTTGCTGATTCCGGTGCGTGATTTGTGGCATTTGTGAGCGTGTTCTTTTTGTTCCCCCCTCACACCAAAACGATCGACCCCTCTCCAGCGCTTGCTGTACCACATCGAGATCCCTGTCACCTGCATTGACGAAGCGGGAGGGGCGGACGTGATCAAGGTGTTTGTCTGCAGCAAGCGAAGTGTTGTGCCGGTGATATCTGCGTTCGTAACGATGCCGATGAGTGAAGCACAAGAACCCATGTAGAGCGTGCGGGGTGTACTGACTGGTCCAAACAAAACAGTGTGTATGAGCAACGCAAACACGTAAACAAACGACAGCGATCAGCTAGTGAACATATCGAGCCGGTGTTGCGCCTAGCCATCCAACCTGGCTTTCTTTGCGTCACGGCCAAAAGACACGTCATCATCCACCGCGTAGCTCGACAACAGTGTCGGTGCCGCAAACCCACCCGCAGCGCTTGGTCCGCCGAACACACTACCAAACGCGGAAGTTCCTGCACTTGCGCCACCGCCTGCTCCTGCCCCAACGCCGTCTGGACTAAAGTCGTCTGCTGCGTATGAGGTGCTAGCGGGTTTGTGCTGCAATCGGCGACGTCCACCACCGGTCGTGTGGCGTGCCACGCCTTCGCTGAACCGAGGCATGCGCTTTCTTTCACGAGCTGTGGGATACTCTGTGAAGTATGGATGGGCAAGCGCTTCACTAGCCTGTGTGGCAAACCAAGCGGTCAGTGGCGTGTGCATGCAACGACCCGCAAGCAAGCGTACTGAGATGCGGGTCTTGGGGTTGTACGTGAGAAGACGATTTAGAAGATCAATGCCCTGGGACACGACGGAGTAAGCTTCATGGGCGCAACAAGTCACACGAGTGTTCGCACCTGATCCGAAAGTTTGGGAAACGTTCGCCGCAAACGATTATGCTTGTACTTCTCTTCAAAGTGTATCGTGTGGGCCAGCGGCAGCTCGGAGAACCCTGCACAAAACCGATGAGCACATTCCCAAACTTAACATGGAACACCCGATGCTACCTGGCCATATTTTGTCGTTCGGTGCACCCAATAGTTTACACATCGCCTTGATTTGTTCCATCTCCGTGGAGGCCGGCATCAGCGGCGCCAACAGAAGCAGCTCTGCCAGGATGCAACCCGCAGCCCTGGACACCGGCAAGAACCGAAAGTGAAAAGGGAACCCAACACAGAAACCATACATTTCGGCGCCAAGCACATGGAAAACACGCACCACATGTCGATGCTTGCGGAGTACTCTGTGGCGCCAAAAAGCAGCTCTGGTGCTCTGTACCAGAGCGACACAACCTGTCGAGACAACAGTTGTGAGCAGGCACGAAAAGGAGCAAGCCCCTCCTCGGCAGCTACCTTGGGAGTATACTTCCCCTCAGGGACCTCAAACAAACGAGCCAAGCCAAAATCTGCAATCTTAACGTCACCACGCCCGTTGTACAGAATGTTGGACATCTTCAGGTCTCTGCAAGAAAGGAGCACCCATGTCAGACACGTCCCCACCCACACCTCCCTCAGAGGCCGTACCTATGGACAACAAAATTATCGTGGCAATACGCAAGGCCGTCAAGCAGCTGCATCATGATGCATTTCACCTGGGGAGCCAACAAACAGGGACTCAGAACCCACCCCAGTCGCCTGGCACTCAACGTGGTGTACGCACCTCGGCCTCAGAGAACGCATGGTCCACGTTGTCAATGATGTTTGCCAGATCGTTCTCGCAAAACTCGAACACCAAAAACACTCTGCGGATGCATACCGAGGTGACCATCGCATTGGTTTTCCATTCCAACACCCAGGAACAACACCCACGTACGAGTTACTGCCCCTCCCCACAACGACCCTGTCCAAGTGCACAATGCAGGGGTGCTGCAACGACTGCAGCACGCTGATTTCACGGAGAGCTGTGACTGGAAACTGTGATCACAACGCCACAGACAACAGAGAGGGGTCATATCACAATCACCGCGACTCTCGCAGCACTACGGACACCAGACTGGGCTTCATGATGTGGAATCACCCGCTTCAAGGCGACTATTTTGTTCGTGGAGAAGTGTCTTGCCTTGTACACCAACCCGTATGTGCCCTTCCCCACACGACAAATCTGCTCGTAGTTCGTTACGGCATCGCAATTTCCCAACGGGTACACCACTGGCACGTGGACAGGGCACACCACACACAACGAGAGTTAAGTGGCATGCAGCTCACACGGTCGCGGCACTGCCCTGACTCACACTTGTTGGGCTTTCCAGCATGGCGAGTCCCGAAACTTGACGCTGTCGTGCGATGCCCTGCGCCTGCGCCAGTGTGTGCACCTCGCCGACGTTTGGACGCCATCTGAGGCCACTGTGGGCTCGCGCTGTGGACCACAGCCTGTGGTGCAGCACCTCGCGATCGGCGTGCAGTGGTGCCAACGCTGAGATTGGTATCTTACACATGGTCAAACAGCGCAGTTTGCGACATCGTTTGCGACATCGTTTGCGACAGTTTTCTCGGCACGGCAGGTAGGGAGACATGCACTCCAGCCACAAGGGGGCGAATCACACCGACTTACACCATGCGACAAGCATCATGGGAAGTGGACGCTGCCTCGAGCGCGTATGGGACCCCGTCAGAGCAGCCGAGCAAGCTTGAAGGTGACAGCCAATCCTGGAAGGGTCGTCTGGCGATTTTTGCGCTTTCCGTTATCTATGTGGCTTCCTCAGCGGCTCAAGTCCTTTGGGTGGTAAGCACATGCACCTGAAACGTTGCTACGATTGTTGCGTCGCAATATAGCAGTGGCATGCGTAACCGTGGGCATCACACTGTCATGTGCAGCGGGATATCACACTCATGAAGGGTCACTCTTGGTTCATCACGCAACTCATCTTCCCTGCCACAATGAATCTGGTGTGCTGGCCAATCGTGTTGGTGGCCCAAAAGCTGGGGCATGTGCCTGCCGAGAACCATAGCTGTCCTTGGTGGAAGTTTGCCGCCCTGGCTGTGATGGCTGGCTTCCAGAACTTTGTGAACGCTTGGCCTCAGTCTGAACTGCCTGGGGCTTTGCAAACAGTGCTGGCCCAGCTCGGAACCCCGATTCTGATGCTCCTGTCGTTCGTGCTGCTTCGTACTCGCTACGGTTGGCGTCACTACCTTGGAGCTGCTTTGATACGTGCGTGGTGTAGTGTTTGGTGACGTGAGGTGTGAACTCGGGGCCAATGTGGTTCAAGCGCCCTTCCTTGTGCAGTGGCGGCGGCCGTTGTTGCTGCAGGATCTCCCTTATTCTCTATGGCAGCACCAGCGACCTCACAAATCTTGTGGATGGTGGTGCTTGTCGCTCTGCTTTTCATTCCTGAAATGGTGTACGTGGGGCACAGGACAACGTTGGATGTTTGTGTTGTCGTGTGTTTCGCAACCGCATGCCCACCAGTCTCTCGTTGCGTTACAACAGGTACACAGAGAAATGGTTGAAAGAGTACAACTTGAATCTGTTTTACTACCGCGCCCACATGGCCAAGTTTGAGCTGGTGTGGGGTATTTTGCTAGCGCCTGTCATCTTGTTGCCTGTTCCAGGACAGCCAGACGTGCGAGCCTCTGAGTTTGGCACGTTTCTGCAAGATGCTGCAGAATGTTTTGCCGGGATTGGTACTGCGCCAGACGGAACGTCGTGTTTTGGCACGTGGCAAGTTTGGCTGCTGTGGGTGGCGGTGGGGTTCGTGAGTCTCTTCTCCCAGTTGTCACTCATCAAGTACGGCTCCTGCGTCCTTTCAAGCATCTTGTCAGCGGTGAATGGGCCTGTAACGGTTGCGTACTTCGAGTGGCCCTTGCTAGCGGGGACTGTCTTGCAACATGGACTGCGATGGAACACATGGGTCGCTGTCGCGATTGCGTCAGCAGGGGCGTTCATCTACGGCATGGGAAAGGAAGACAGCCCTCAACGACAGCTGCAACTACTATCACCTCACGAAGCAGGGGACTCGAAAGGTCCGGACGTGTTGTCCGACGCATGGCCGTCTGCGTATGGTGACCCGCTGCTTCCTGTGCACCAACAAGTAGAGTTTTGACCCCGTCGATTTGGGTTATCAATTTTGAAATTGTTCGAACGGGGAAGGGCAAATATCAACATCACCACGTCACATCCCCCACATTGTTCCCCACACTTCAACCATGCCTTCGTCGATTCGTCCTGCGCTTTCTCTGGTGCTGGCTCTGTATTTGTGCATGACTGCTCCATCAAAAGCTTCCTTGCTGTCAGTTGGGCAGCTCGAGGTGTGCGAGAACGAAGGTGGTGCCGACAATGTGTCATGCGCCAACAAGTTTGTGTTGGCGCTGAGCGTTCAAAACGGCCAGGTATGTGCCACCAGCCGTTGGTTTTGCTCTACAGTGTGGGTGATGAGTCAACAAGTGTCGTTGCATTAGAACGCTACGGAATCAGTGCGTGCGTTCCAGTTTGACACAGCAGTTGATGCTGACGGATTCGAGTACGAGATCCAAGAGGATGTGACCATCACGCTTGCAAAGTCTGCCATCCGGCTTTCATACCCCTTGGTGTATCGTCGTGTACGTTGTTTAGATCACAGTCATGGAGCAA
>Ga0213833_1001207_pt1 | contig 19334 bp, 22 predicted proteins | sample SWATP21_FD_160575 | JGI IMG/M metagenome (GOLD analysis project Ga0213833, IMG submission 160575) | Coastal seawater microbial communities from Marineland, Florida, United States - SWA TP2 #1 | ecosystem: Environmental > Aquatic > Marine > Coastal | place: USA: Florida | collected 2016-08-14
CTCCGCGCTGTGTAGCTCTCCGTGCGACGTGTCGGGCGTTGTCATGCTTACGTTTGGGTCGTCGACAGATCATGGCCGTTGGCCTTGCCGTCGAGTTTTGCGTGCATGTCATCAAAGCATTCACCGTCCAGCGTGGCACTCGAAACGAGCGCGCGCAGGCTGCTTTGGTAGAAATGGGGAGCTCCGTCGTGACTGGCATCACTTGCACCAAGTTTGTGGGCGTGCTCGTGTTGGCATGGGCACCATCACGTCTGTTCCAGTTGTACGTGTGCACGTGTCGCTGTTCCAACTGTGCCACCTTGCTCAAACCTCCTCACCCTGCATTGTGTGTTGTGCCACAGGTACTATTTCCGGATGTACTTGGGCATCATCGTGTTGGGCGCCTTCCATGGCCTCATGTTTGCACCTGTCGTACTGTCACTTATCGGCCCTCCTCCTGTATGTTGCACGTGCTGCTTGCCTGCTGTGCTGCAATGTTGCCATGCTCTCGCTGTTGTGTGGGGCCCACTGTTTCCTTCTCTTTTTTATTTTGTCTTTGCTCTTGTTGTTGCTGTCTGACCGTCGTATGGTTGCTGCTCCACGCAGTCAAAACTGGCTGAGGACAAGCATGACAATGTTGGCATGCCCATGAAGCCTCACGGTGGAAGCGACGATGCTGGTGCCGGTGCTGGTGTCGGTGTTGGTGTACATGCAGGTACCTCGGATCGCTACAACCCTCCCGCGACGAGTACGACGTACGGATAGTTGTGCCAAGCTACCGCACGTCGCGCGACATAGTGGGGAGTGTGTTGTTGTTGTGGTTTAGCCGTGGATGATCGCGTACAGTAGCGAGTTCTTCCACATTCGATCCCCGTGATGTTGATGGTTTGCACATGACAACACACGCGGCAACCCTTGGCACCGCCTCGCGTTGCACCTGCACGTACACAACCTTTGCTGGCAAGGACACAAATGCTCCCCAAGCACATGTGCGATGAAACGCTGCACAGCCTACCTCACCTTTTGACCGCCCGTACACCGCGTAACCCATGTCTGGGCTCTGGGTGTCGTGATGCACCGGGAGTGGGACGCATGCCCGAGTATGCACTGGGTTATGCTGTGCTTTCCATAGCGGGGCGGTCAATGCTTACTATTAAACATGCATTCAAAACTGGGTCGACTTCGTCCTCAAGTTGAGGACAGCCCTTCCACCTTGAGGGCTGAGCGCATTGTTGTGTGCTCGTGATCGCGCCGCATACACCAGTGGCTGGCGCTTTCCCGTGCCTGTCTCCCATCACAGAATGTCTGGACGTCCGAAGGTAGGTCAGGGTGCTGCCTATTGGGTTCTATGTGGTTTGTGCGCGCTGCAAGCGACGTTGTTGTCACACATTGCTGCGCTCACCACATTGTTGTCGCCATCGCGCTTTCCCCTTCCTTCCACCAGTCCAGTATACCGTGCCGAAACATCGCGTTGTATGGCTACTGCAAGTTTGCTGGTACGACATGCGCATTTAACCATGACGTGGGCCCCCCGACTGCCGCTGCTCCGGCAGCCGCTCGGATGCCCGCCGCGCCTTCCATGCCTGGGCACGCGTTCTGGTCCTCCTCCACGCATTCTGGGGGACCCAGTGGGGTGCCGGCTGGTGTAGCACTCGCACGACCACCATTACCAGTGTCTGCAGCCACATCCGCTGCCATGGCAGGTGCTCCTGCGCTGCCCGGCATCAGTGCCAGCGCGCAAGCGTTCGTGCCGAGTGGGAGTCGTGCCCCGTCATCGTTTGGGCGCTCCAGCAAGCCCATCTCCGCTGACGTTGCTCCGTTCATTCCTGGCGGTGGTGGTAGTGGTGGCGGTGGGAGCAATAGTGGCGGCGGCGGTGGGTCAACAGTTGCAACGCATGTATCAGCCTCGGGGAGCGCTGCATCATCCATGGCTTCGGGCTTGCCAGTCATCTCTGCAACCACACCCTCCTTCGTTCCTGCTTCGCAGCGCGCGACTAGCGCACCCGTGGCCGCACCAGCACCAGCAGCGGACGCCACTGAAGCGCCACCTGCGGTTGAAGGCGAATCTGTGCCTGTGTTTCGCAATGGCACCATGTACTTCGTTCCCAAGGTGGGGGACTGCCCACGCGCACACTGCCGCCGGGGTTACTTGGGTCCAATTTTTGTTCTGATTGTGTGCTTGTGTGGATGGCATCTGCACGGATACGCTTGATGCGTGGTGTGTTGTGTGGTCGTGTGGTCGTGTGGCCGGGTGTTTGTTCGTGGTCGTGGGCGGCACGTGTTTGGTTGCCATTTCGTGGGTACGCAGGGTGGCGAAGTGGGACCTGGTGGGCCCAATCCAGGGCTGGGATGGGGTGTTCCGACCGACACCTTGTTGCTGGAGCCAGTGGTGATGCCCACACCCCAACGCAGGACGTGGAAGTCGCGCTTTCTGCCGGACCGTCTGTACCAGTACTATCAGCATCAGTCGGCGTGGATGTTGGCTCAAGTGCCTCCTGACGACGCCAGGTACAAGGAGATCCCTCCACACTTCACGCGTGTGTTCCCACTCGACGTCAGCGAGTTTCGAGGAACCACTGGCCGGTTTGGCTACATGACAAGTGTGTTCAAGGTCACCAGCACCGTGGATGGTATGACGTACGCGTTGCGCCGCGTGGACAATGTGCGTTCCAGCACATCCATTGCCAAGGAGGCGGTTCGCCGTTGGCAGGTGTCCGTGGCAGGCGTCGTGCGCCTGCACGATGCTTTTGTGGATCATGGTGGTACGCTCAGCCCCTCCCTGCTCGTGTGTGTGTGTGTGTGTGTGTGTGTGTGTATTCTGTGGTGCCACGTGTGCGCGCGCATCTTGTATTCCGGGTCGGGATGCACTCATCGGCTGGCGCGTCCTGCGTGTCCACAACAGCCCTTTTCTTTGTTCATGAGTTCTGCCCCGGCGCGAAAAGCCTGCGACAGATGTTTTTGGACGTTCCCGGACAGTTGTTGCCTGAAAGCACTTTGTGGTCGTACACATGCCAGCTGGTGACGATGCTGCGTGGGGTGCACGCCGCGGGCCTCGCATGTCGCTCACTGAACCCGACGCATGTGCTGCTCTGCGGGCACAATAGGTACTTCTTTTGTTTTGTTTTTTTCACGGTGGCTTTGCACATTGCTGCTGGGTTTCCTCACGCCCCAGTGTGCTTGTCAGGGTGAAGTTTGGTGCTGCTGGAATTTTGGATGTGTTGGAGTCCAGCTCACAGGATCCTATCGCTGAGCTTCAGGTATGTGTAGCGTTGTCCTTCGTTAGTTATGCGTGCATGGCTTGTGAGATCACACTGAGCCTCGGCGAGTCAGCGACAAGACGTGCTGCGCCTCGGAAACTTGCTCCTTGCGCTTGCGTGTCGCAATGCTGCGGCACCACAGCAACGTACGTTGTGGCGGCTAGTAGCTACACGCGCATGCATCCGTTTGTGTAACGATGGGCGGTGTGTGCTGCACAGCCAATGAGTCGCTTGAGTTCTTGAGTTCCAGCTACTCAGCAGAGTTCAGAAACTTGGTGGTGTTGTTGATTTCGTGCGTACACCCCGTGTCACTGTTGGCGTTGGCGTTGGCCACACCTCACCCCGCGTTTCGTCCTTTCCACAGTAAACCTGTGCCGATTGCGAAAGTGTGCACCCTGATCAGTTCCCAACTGGCCCATGAACTTGACCTGACCATTGAGTACGTTGCCGGACCCACACACACACACACACACACACACACACACACACACACACACACAATCGCGGTGTGGAAAGTCTCACCACACAGCGCTTCAACAGCCACGCAGCGGCACTTGACGCAGCTCTTAGTAGTGAATGTGAGAATGGGCGCCTGTTGCGAATCATGATCAAGCTCGGTCTTATCAATGAACGCCCCGAGGTGAGGCGGGCGCGAGCTGGGTGCCAGTTGCGGCGCGTGCCATTTTGTCAAGTCAACTCACCCACCTCGATGGTTGGTTGTTCAGCACCAAGGAGATCCTTCCTGGTCTGAAACTGGGGATCGATATCTGCTCAAGCTGTTTCGCAACTTCGTCTTCCATCAAGTCGACGCGAAGGGCACAGCTGTGTTCGACATGGCCCACATCGTGGAAGCATTGAATAAGGTGTGTGGGCACATCTTTCATGGTAGCTGCTGGGTGTCGATCTGTTGGGGGTTCACTGCTCATGTGGATTGTTGCGTGATGTCTGGGACGTGGCAGCTGGATGTTGGCGACTCGGAGGAGGTGTTGCTGTCGTCCCCTGACGAGCAAACACTCTTGGTTGCATCGTACGTGCCAAATAGTCTCTAGCTGTTGGAGTCGGGCTCACAGACGGCGTTGCAGCGCCTGGTGTCGAAGAAGCACTCACAACCTCGCTGTCTCTGCAGGTACGACGACGTCCGTTTGTGCCTGAACAGTGCCTACGACGACTTGCGTCGCCGCAAGACCCCTGCCACGCGTTCGGCGATGTCCAACATTGGTGGCGCCGCTGGGATGGGGGCAGGAGCTGGCATGGGCATGGGTATGGGTCGAGGCCGTGGTCGGGGTCGTGGTCGAGGCCGTGGCCGAGGCCGTGGTCGAGGTCGGGGTCGAGGCGAGGGCCACCACTCTCGACTGTTCACGCCGGCATCGGCTGCAGCGATGGCCCAGATGCGCCCGCCGATGCACGCGGCGAAGGGTGGCATGATGTACGGCATGCCCCCGCCACAGGCAGGGTTTGTGGGTGGACCCCCTGGGGCGATGGGAATGGGTGGTCCTGGTGTGGGTGCGACGCGCGTCGGTGGTCCTGGGATGGGATACCCACCGCAACCACCACCGCAGCAAATGCACGGGATGCCGCCTGGCTCCATGGGGATGAGGTGAAGGCGTTGTTTGGTAAACTTGGCCAGTATCCCAGGAGTCACTGCTCTGCTGTTGCTGCTGTTGTGCTATGAAGCCTCGGGTGTGCTGCATGTAGTGCTGCTTGGAGTGAGACGAGACAGTGCACTGTGCTTTGTTTGTTGCTTGGTTGTCATGTAGGAATGTCTCTCTGCATGTCGTGCGAACAGTACAGTGCGAAATCAAATCCAATGCTTTGCGGTCAGTCCACTTTCTTCGCTGCCAGCAACGAGCCCTGGTACTCCGCCGCCTGCACGTCGGGAACTCGTCTCAGATCACGCAACATCATCAACTTTCCGAAACGCGTGTGCGCAATGGCCTCCAGTATGGGAAGCACGGTCTGTGCAAGACAGCGCAACGGCACGCATTGACGATTGCTGTGCATGCTGAACGAACTGCAGACCCAGAGACGTACCATGTCACAAACCACCCACCAAGTGTTCGAGATTCCCATTCCCCACAAAGCGCCTACTATAACCTGGTGCGTCGTGTGGTACTGAAGGTACACTCTGTTGCAACGGGGTTATGGGTGAAAAAGCAGGAAGGATGATGTCTGCTGGGCGACAGCACAGGCAATTCATGCAACTCACCGCGAGACCCAAACCATGCCTGCCAAGGCCCACGTAGCAACAATGTAGCCAATCCCGGACCAAAAGTTCATTTTCTTTCTCATGGAAGATGCCATGAGGAGGGTTGTGAAGGCAGCAAAGAAGCCCATGAACTGCGCATGGTTGCTTGGCATTCCGTACTTGGGTGAGAACGGCGGCGCACCTGACGACGAATCCACGGCCAGTCAGGAGGAGGAACATCGATACTGCATCATCCATTCGTACCGGCAGGACGTGGAAGTGCAAAGAATCGCTTCAGGCCGTAGTTGCAACCTACATTCACCAACTGACGTCTTGCGTCAGGCGCTGGGTGCACGTGTTCTAACAGGCCACCACTCACCTGCCCAAGGGCAAAGGCAATCGTTCGGATATCCCGACGTGACACCACAAGTGTTGCAAACATCACAACAATGAAGCTGGGAAAGAAGAGATGAAATGAGAGGAGCAGAGAAGAGAAGAGAAAAGGAAGAAGCAGGCAACGTGAGCAGCTGCAGCGGCCCTGACAGCCGTGCGCACTCACATGGGAGCCAGAGACGCGATCGCCAGCACAAAGCCCAGAGAGTCTCCGGGTTCATACAAGACACATGTTAGCTTGAATGGTACGCGACCACCAATGGTGTCCTCCATTTCTCCTCCGTGCAGTGAGAACCTCGCGGACACAGACTTGGCGACCAAGTTGACGATTTCGAAACATGTCTCTCAAAAGGGGTACAAGTGGAGATTCGGAGACCACACGATTTTTCAGCCTGCAGGACGGGCAGCAAATCGGTCCGTGCCACGATGCGAGTCGCCACGGTACTTGTGGCGAGCCTTTTTGTGACCAGATTGTGCTATACGGTTCATGTGTCTGCGGGAAGCTGCAGCGGCTGGTGGGTTTTCTCTTGTGGTGCTAGTGGTGGCTGTGCCATGACATGTGTGTTGTTTCAACGCGCGTTGGGAACAGGACCAACGATCAGTTCGCAGGTGATGCAGGCGGCACAAGGGTGTTTTACGAAGACGGTCTCAATGAAGAGTACAAGTTGCAAATGTATACAGACTCTGGGTCTGGTGATAGTTCAATAACCACCGTTGCCACCTCTGATTCTTTCTTCGCTGGGCCGCAAGTGGATCTTCAAGATGGAGTGGTGTACTACATCAAGGAAACCAGCGGAACCTACGCCTTGGAGAGGTATCATTGGTCCACAGGCACTACAGACACAATTTACCAGGGAACACAGGTGCGTTGTCCTGCTGGTGAGAGCCGCCTGGGTTGCGCTGATCAGGTAATATTGGTGTTGTGCAGGCCACGTTCCCAGGGCCCATTCTTCGGCCTTCTGTGTTCCAGCTCGCCTGGGAGCCCAGCACGCGCACCGCGTTTTGGACGGCGTCACACGAGAATCACATTGAAAAGGCGACGCTGTTCTCTTTGGTGGTGGGGCCATGGCAGTCGGGGGATGCAATGAAGACGCAAAGTGACGTGAGCCTGCTTCTGGAGATGGATGAGTCAGCAGAGCTGGGAGGAACATCTGTGTTCACGGATTGGTTGGACATTGAAGTGGACTGCAGTGGGGCGGTGTATATCGCGTTCTACAAGAAGATTGTGAAGTACGTGAGCGGGGTGTTCGTGCTGCTGGCTGTGGGCCCGCAGGTGTTTTGTTTTCAGACGTGTTGGTGTGTGTGGCTCCAACAGATTTACCAACGGGTCTTCCTATGAAGATAACATTGTTCCTCGGTCCACTGTAGAAGATGCTTCCAGGTGTAGCCGCGTTGCGAACGACTGCCAAATCCACGGGTTAACCATCGACGAGCAAGGCGGTCATCTGTACTATGCCGTCAGCAACAACTACGACGGCTACGACACCTACACCATTCGCCGCTGCAACAAGGACGGAACAAATGACATTGAGGTGGTACGCCACATCTACTATGAGCGAGAAGAATACGGCCAGTACGTGTGGGATAGTGTGGCCGGGCGCTCGTGCTGGTGGTGGTGGGTGGGGCGTTCTTGCTTTGCTGTTGTGGAGAAAACCTGTCACCACACACTTTGCGTGGTTGGTCAGATACGTTGCCGACTTAGCTGTTGACATTGTCCATCGCGACTTTTATGTCATCGGATATCTCGCCAACTCAGGGGGCCGATCGTTGTACGTGAATACGCAAGAGGTTGGCACAGTGAACACGCGCAGCAATTGTAACATGCGTGTGTGGAGTTCAGATACCGCGTGCCAATGGATTCAAGCGATGGTTCGCCCGTCGTGGCATGTTTGTGGGCGTTTTCAGCGCTATGTCGGTTCGAAGGCAATGGTGAACGGCTGTTGGTCGGGAATTGTGACGCAGCAGCCTACTCGGAGGGTGTCAAAGGCGCTGGCATGAAGGATAATTGTCGAGCTGGCTGGATCACGCGCTATCCAGCCTCCGGTAGTGGCGACGTGGCTGTGGTACCAGCACTCAGCAATTCGACGTCAAGTGCAGCAGCAGCTTGTCCCGCGTTTAGCACTCCGCCAACTGGTGGCGATCAGTGTGGCTCTGCGGCAGTCCCTACACCCCAAGCGGATCGTGTTGTATTTGCGGGGTCAGTGACGGCTGCTTGTGCTTTGGTTTCGGATGCAGTCGTGGCGTTGCCTTCGTTTTGGGTGGCTCAATGAATGTGTTTGGGGGGTGTTGTTGCGTGGTGCGCAGATACGATCATGACTTGGGGTGGGCAGACCGCGGTGCTGGTGAAATTCGAGTGATGAAGGGCCCTGGCCTGCTCACGTGGTGTGGCGCATTTGAGTGCTTTGCGTACAACGCTTCAGAGGTGGCTGTCACCCAACTTGCATATTCGGCAATCTCGTCGATTGTAGGACCTGTGTTGGACCGCGCGCATCAGAAGCTGTACTACATCTCGTGCACAGGTGGTGTGTGCTCGCATCGGGATCCAACCACTGGCGAGTGTACAGATGTGACGACGCAGTTGTGTGGCGAGTACGTGTTTGCAACTGCACCTCCATGGCGCACTATTGACTGGTCTGAGGCGTCGGCATGTACGTGGGTTGATGTTTTCAGATACACCCTGTTCATGTACGATGTTTCGTCGGACTCAACCACAACGATATGGACCGCCAACCGCCATGACTTCCCGGGTCCAGACGTGTTCGCACAGCACCTTCTGCAGGTACTGTTGAAGCGTGTCCGATCGCGTGGCAATCCCGCGTCGCAGATGGTGTTGTCATTGTCTTGGGTGGCTCTGTGTTGCGGTGCCTCACTGTCACCGATTTGATCTGTACTGTTGCAGCTCGCGGTGGACAGTGCTACGGAAACCGTGTACTGGGCCACACGGTACGCAATGAGTGTGTGCTAGCTCCTCTCTGGGTTGTACTGGCACGCTCACTGCTTGTATTGTGTTGTGAATGAAACAGCTACAAGAATCACGACGGCACGATGCTGTTTGTGCGACTGCAGTTGGCAGGTCGTGACTTGGCGGCGAATCCAATCACCACATGTGACATTGAAGTGTTCACGGCCTTTGGTGGATATGAGGGAGCCTCTTCTGGTGGCTCTGGCTTCGGTGGTGGTGGGTCCGCGACAGTGATCGGCGACACGGAGGTGTTTCCCGCGGATGGTGACACCGCTATCGCTGGGGGCTGGCTTCATTTGGAAGTGGACTGCACTGGCCGTTTGTGGATGAACGATGTGTTGCGCATTGGATGGGTGGGGCAGAATGACACGCTATTGCACGAAGTGGTGACGCTGCCTGAGGAGTGCGGTGGAGTTGCTGATTTGACGAAGTGCAACATCAAGGCATTCACCATCGATAACGAGGCTGGGCACATGTACGTGGTGCTGCGTGGTACCTCCAGGGTAAGTGTGCAACAATGCACATCGCTCACACTCAATGCACCACAGTTACTACGCGTATGCGCGAGACGTCACTTCCACCGAGATTCGTATTGTGAACAAGGATGGGACGAACGACCGTCTGTTGTACAAGCGCCTGTACTACGAATCCGCACTGTCCGGACAGTACATTTCGGGTCTTGCCCTGGATCTTCACAGCCGTCTGATTTATGCCACCACGTACGAGTCTGTGCGCGCTGTGATCGTTGCACAACACAGGACTAACCACGGCATTGTCCCACAACAGATACCTTGGCAATAGCGCACTGCGATCCGTGCTGCAGCTGAAAATGAATGTCACATCTGGACGTGAGGCGTGTCTGTACGTGCGCATGTGTTCGTTTGCAGGTGCCGTGCCTCACGTTTTGTTGCGCAGGTATGGACATACCTCCATTCCACACTCCAACCCAGCGCTCGGTAACCAGCTGTGCTCGTACGAAGGTGGGACAAAGTACGCGTACAGTGACTTTGAAGTTGCCATTCCAATATACGGCAAGACGCGATACATGGCTGGTGCTTCGCCGGTCCAAGTGATCCCAGGAACTTCGAGCCGACTTCTCGTCAACGATGCAATCCAGGAGTTTGATGACCCTGTTGATGGTCGCTTGAAGGATAATGTCAGCCCCTCTCCCAACATTGGGACTGTGACAACTGAGGTGGACCTCGGGGCATGTGCCCAGCGTTGTCTGGACGCCACCGAGGAAGAAGGCGGCCCTTGTGAGGCCATCAGCTTCTACGCTTCCAGTTCGTCGTGTTACATCCACTCCAAGTTGATTGGGGATGACAACATCGTGAACTACTGTGCCATCGACGGGTACGACGTGGGAGTGGAGTTGTGAGTTATGGGGCGGCTTGGAGGTGACGGAGCGATACGTGTCGTGTTGCAGGTATGCCTCGTCTCCCAGCTGTGTGGGTTGGTCGTACTATGAGAGACTGATGGATCGAGATTGCGAGCAGTCAGAGTGGAGTGCCTGGTCGAACTGTGAGGGGAACACATGCGGCACCGGTACACAGGTATGGTTGCGGTTGTGTTGCATCTGCTTGGCCCTCGTTCAACGTTTTCTTCCTCGCCAGACGCGCACCCGCACCATTACTCGCAATGCCACGATGATGGGCTATGGATGTGGTCCGAACGAGGAGCTGAAAGAATGCAACGCCACCTCTGAGTGGAGTGACGCCCCTCCCACCCCGAGTGACGTGCTGTCTTCTTGGTTTGGGAGCAGCATCGCGGGCAGCTTGGCACAAAGCAGCACTCAAATCGTGCAGCTGACCGGCGTGGGTTCGCTTGGCCTTTGTGCGGAGGAATGCGCAGCCTACGATGGTTGTGTTAGCTTTGACTTCAACGAGTACTACCAGTACTGCAAACTGCGCAATGCAAGGGAATCTGATGATGATGTGGACTCATACTGCACGTACGTAGGTTTTCCAATTCGCTGTCAACGCTTGTGACATAAGCTCGCGGTGTGGTGACACTGTTGCAGGTACAAGAGCGGCATGTACCAATCCAGTTCGCTGTGCACTTCATACGTTCACTATGATCGTCTGGAAGTTGCCGACTGCAGTGTGGGAGACTGGACGGACTGGGGTGCTTGTGTTTCAACCGACGGTTGCGACGGATACACCTCCACACGCAATCGCACACGTGCCATTGTCCAACTTCCGCAAGCCGGTGGGAAGCTGTGTCCTCCCGAGGTGCAGTTGACTGAGTACACATCTTGTGATCCCAATGATGAATGCCCAAGTGATCCCAGCAAGTCAGCACCAGGTGCTTGTGGCTGTGGGACGGCGGACACTGACAGTGATGGCGATGGTACCCCCGATTGCGTTGATGTGTGCCCCTCCGATGCCAACAAGAATTCGACAGTGGGCTTGTGTGGCTGTGGTGTTGGCGACGTGGACAGCGATGGTGACGGTGCTGCAGACTGTGTTGATGATTGCCCCGCCAATGCGAATGTTACAGTTGCTGGTGTGTGTGGATGCGACGTGGTCGAGGTTGATGCTGATGAGGATGGTGTTCCCAGCTGTGTGGACACATGTGATGACGACGCCACCAAAACTGCTCCTGGTGTGTGCGGGTGTAACTCGCCTGACACGGACACAGACGGTGACGGCACCCCAGACTGCGTAGATGCCTGCGTGAACGATCCTAGCAAGAACGCCACTGGCGTGTGTGGCTGTGGTACATCGGAGGACGATACTGACGGTGATGGCACAAAAAACTGCCTTGACGAATGCCCCAACGATCCCCTCAAGACGTCACCCGGGTCGTGCGGATGCGGCTATGTTGATACCGATAGTGATGGGGACGGTGTGTTGGACTGCCAAGATGGTTGTCCCGATGACGCCGCCAAGACAGGGCCTGGAGCTTGTGGGTGCGGTGTGATGGACACAGACTCAGACGGGGATGGGGTGTTGAACTGCTTTGACGGGTGCCCATCAGACCCGCTGAAGACCGTCAACACGTCATGTGGGTGTGGTGTGTCGGAGACGGACTCGGACGGGGACTCCATTCCAGATTGTCTTGACGGGTGTGCCAGTGATTCCTCCAAGACAAGTCCCGGCACGTGCGGTTGTGGTGTGGTGGACCATGACTCTGATGGCGACGGCGTTGTGGATTGTGTGGACGAGTGTCCACAGGAGCCTTCGCTCGTCAATGCCAGCATGGGTGTGTGTGGCTGCGATACGACCGACTCAGACTCGGATGGGGTGTTGGATTGCGTGGATGAGTGTCCGTCGGACCCCTTGAAAACGTCGCCGGGCGAGTGTGGTTGCGGCAACGTCGAGACCGACACGGATGGGGACGGGCAAACTGACTGTGTGCAGGGATGTGACTTGAGCGACCAGGACCAGGACGGCACCCTGGACTGCGTCGACGCCTGTCCCACCAATCCCAGCCTCGTGACGTCGGGCCCTTGCGGTTGTTCCACTGACGACGCGGACGGTGACGGAGTGTTTGATTGCGTAGACGAATGCGATTCGGATGCGTCAAAGGCCGTGGCTGGCATGTGTGGGTGTGGCACTGCTGAGACGGACAGCGATGGTGACGGCGCTCCTGACTGCATTGACGGGTGTCCGTCAGACCCGAGCAAGAACGCCACGGGAGTGTGCGGCTGCGGCGTGTCGGACGAGGACTCGGACGGGGATGGTGTGAAGAACTGTGAAGATGCGTGCCCAAATGACGGTGCCAAAGCGGCCCCGGGTACTTGCGGATGCGGCACCCCAGACGTGGATAGTGACGGTGATGGTACACTGGATTGCCTGGACGGGTGCCCGTCGAACGCCAACAAGACCTCCGCGGGGGTGTGCGGCTGCTTGTTCTTGGACGCGGACTCTGACGGAGATGGGTTCTTGGACTGCGTCGACGCGTGCGTGTACGACGCCAACAAAACTCAAGCCGGCCTGTGTGGCTGTGGAACAGCCGACACGGACACGGACAAGGACGGTGTTGTGGACTGCAACGATGCCTGTCCGACCGACCCTAGCAAGTCGGAGACGGGGGAGTGCGGCTGTGGTGTTTCTGAAGTCGATGATGATGCCGACGGCACCCCGAACTGCTTGGACGCGTGTCCCCTCGACCCCCACAAGACAGCAGCCGGCGACTGTGGGTGCGGCACGCCTGACGTCGACAGCGACGGTGACGGCACCTTGGATTGCGACGAGACGTTCCCGTTGCAGTCGGCCTTCCTGGATCCTGTCCCCGGGCAGCTGAAAGGGCCGGACAGCATGGACCTCGGCTCGTTTGCCGCATCCACTGCCGACAACTGTGCCGACCTGTGCATTGGCGCGTCCATTGCGTGCGAGAGTATTTCGTTCTCTGCATCACTGCAGCGGTGCGAGCTGCACGGTGGCGTGATTGGGTGGGACGGGGCATCAAACTACTGCGACGATCCTGGCTGGGCGGGTGCGTCTCCGTGCACACAGTTTCAGTACTACGAACGCCGCGTGCCGCGTGCCTGTGAGGTGTCCGAGTTCGGGGTGTGGGGAACCTGCGGAGATGTAGATGCAGTGTGCGGCAACGGAACGCAGACGCGGGTGCGGGAGGTGGTGCGCAATGAGACCTTCGGGGGCGGGGGGTGCCCCACACTTGCCGAAACTAGGGGGTGCAACAGCACTGATTCGTTGTACGTCCCGGCACGGGAGGTTCCGACCGACTCAACGACATGGTTCGATGCGGCCGTGGCGGGAAGCGTGTACGAGAGCGGGACGCAAATTGTGAGGCACACCGGGGTGGGCAGTCTGACTGAGTGTGCCTGGCTCTGCTTGGAAGAGGTGACTTGCGTGAGCGCAGATTTCAATGAGTACAATGGATGTACGTGGGCCGTGGTGTTCTGGGTGTTTGTTTTTTGTTCGTTGATGTGGTGCTGTGCTCCCAGACTGTAGCTTGCGCTCGAAGCGCATCGGTGAGGACGGCGCAAATAATGCGTGCACCTTCAAGAGTGGCATGTGTACGTAGTTGTGTAGATGCTGCGTGCGGTGCCAAACACTGCCCGGGTTTGGCGCGTGTTGCATCGTCCTTCCTTCTGAGTCACTTGAATGTCTTGTCTGTTTGCAGATGCGAACTCGCTGCTGTGTACGGAGTACGAGCACTTAAACCGGCATCTCCGCACGGATTGTGTCACAACAGAGTGGAGCACGTGGTCTAATTGCGCCGTCGGGTGTGGTGGTGCCCCTTTACGCAACCGTACTCGCAGCACCACCTCACCCCCAACTGTTGGCGGTGTGCCGTGCCCGGAACCTGCGGCTCTCGTGGAGTACGTCACGTGTGACCCCAACGATAAGTGTCCTGACGACCCGTCCAAGATGGAGCCTGGTGTGTGCGGGTGCGGGGTCGTTGATGACGACACCGACACGGACAGCGACGGAACGCCGGATTGTGTGGATGCCTGCCCGGACGATGCAGCAAAAGCAGCGGCGGGTGTGTGCGGGTGCGGCGTTGAAGACAACTTGGCGGACACGGATTCGGATGGTACACCGGACTGCGCAGACGAGTGCCCGACCGACGCCTCCAAGTCTGCCGCAGGCGCGTGTGGGTGCAACGTCGCAGACGTGGACACCGATGGCGATGGCACTGTTGATTGCCTGGATGCCTGTCCCAGCGACAGCGCGAAGGTGGTGAACGGGACGTGTGGCTGTGGTGTGGCTGACACGGACAGTGACGGAGACGGGGTTCCGGATTGTCAAGAGGTAGACATGGGCACGCACTTTGAAGACGCAGTGACAGGACGCCTGAAGGACAACGTGTCCCCATCGCCCAATATCGGATACTCTTCCACGGCATCAGCAGCGGACGAGTGCGCCACACGTTGCATCGAACAGGGGTTGGATTGCCTCTCTTTCTCCTTCTCCCAGTCGCTCCAGCGGTGCTACATTCACAACAACGTGGTGGGCGACGATGGGTTGGTCAACTACTGCGACTATGCTGGCTATGAGACCACGTCTTCTTGCGTGTCCTACCAGTACTTCGTGCGCCGTGTTCCTTCACCGTGCACGGTCAGCGATTGGAACGATTGGCTTCCTTGTGAAGGGAACGTGTGTGGTGTTGGAATTCGATCCCGACAACGCTCCGTGTTATCTGAAGCGCGGTACGACCGAGTTTCGTTGGCGCATTCACCTTGTTGTTCACCATGTACTTGTGCGTCTGCTTCTGCTTTGTGTGTGTTTGTGTTTGTGTGTGTTGTCGTTGTCCATTGCTCCAGTTACGGTGGGGACTCTTGTCCTGTGCTGTCAGAGATTGGCGAATGCAATCAAACAACAGCGTGGGACTCCACACCAGAAAGCTCGCCTGCTGACCCTTTGGATTGGTTTGCAACTCCCGCACCGGGCAGTCTGTACGAAAGCTCGACACGCATCGTTCGCCTGATCGACGTCGCGTCAGCCGCTGGCTGCGGCAAAGAGTGTTTGGAGCGCACTGGGTGTGCCGCGTTTGACTACTCTGCGAGTGGGCGCTACTGTGAGCTCCGAAACAAGGCGGACGGGGACAACGGTGCTAGCAACTATTGCACCCGTGACGGTGGGAGCAGCGCCAGTTCCGTTGGGTGCACCACATACGAGCACTACATCCGTGTCACAGCTGTTGACTGTGCGCTCACTGAATGGTCCGCCTGGAGCAACTGCACAGCACAATGCGACGGCCACGCTCGCTCCCGCTCTCGCTCGGTGGTGACCTTCGCCAGCTATGGTGGATCGCCCTGCCCCCCTGACGTGTTCATGACGGAGTTTGAGACGTGTGACCCCAATGACAAGTGCCTTGACGACCCGCTCAAGATGGAGCCGGGTGTGTGTGGGTGTGGTATCGTAGACGTCGACTCAGATGGCGACACCTACCTGGACTGCCTCGACGACTGTCCTGACGATGCATCACTGCACACGGCTGGGGTGTGTGGGTGTGTAGTCGGTGACGAGACAGATGCTGACGGTGATGGTGTTCCGGCATGCTTGGACGCATGTCCCTCCGATAGCAACAAGACCGCGGCAGGCGTGTGTGGTTGTGGGGAACTCGATACGGACTCCGACAAGGACGGTGTGCTGGACTGTGTGGACGGCTGCCCATTGAACATCAACAAGACCGCCCCTGGCATTTGTGGTTGCACCATCACGGATATTGATGCGGACAGCGATGGCACGATGGATTGTCTGGAGAGTGACGTCCTGACGCTGTTTGCCGACGCGGTGAACGGCCGGCTGAAGGACAATGTCAGTCCTAATCCCAACATCGGGTCATACACGAGCGGCACGGTGGAAGAGTGTGGCCAGCGGTGCATTGACGAAGGCACTTCTTGCGAGAGTTTCTCATGGTCGAGCAGCCAGTGCTGTACGTGTTGTCGCCGAGCGTGGCGTGTGGAGTTGATATCACGTCAGACCCGGTGACTGCTGTGTGGGTGGGATTGTGGATGTGTGCAACAGATATCCACAACACATACATATCTGACGAGACAGGATACGTGAACTACTGCAGCATCAGCGGCTACACGAGCACAAGTCAGTGCATTTCGTTTGATGTACGTTGGGGCCTGGTTCGGTTTACGTCAAGTGACTCGCTTACCGGTTGTGGCGTATAAACTAGTACTATGAACGCAAGCTCGATCGCGACTGCGTGCCAGAGGAATGGTCAGCGTGGACGGACTGCGCTTCTTTAGTGTGCGGAAGCGGGACACAGCGGCGCACACGCGGCATTATCTCCAACCATACGTACGTATCGCGTGTGTTGTTTTGGCCTTTGGACACAGCATCGCGTCGTGTGGCCTTTTGACAACCGTTGTGGTTCTGGGATGGGTGCAACTGTGGCTGGGCGTTCAGCAACTACGGGACACCATGCACTGAGTTTGAGCAAGTGCGTGAGTGCAACTCTTCCACTGAGTGGGCACCCAACGCGACTCTGCCTGGTTCCCCCGGTGATTGGTTCCTCGCTCCTGTGATGGGTCAAGTGTACGCACTGTCCAGGGTTGGGTACCTCGTTTGGAGTATTTCGCCTCATTCACTTGTGGCTGGGTTTGTTGTGCAGGTACGAGACGAGTACCAAGATCATTCGCCACACAAGTGTGGCGACGGATGCAGATTGCATGCAGCTTTGTCTGGAGGACGCCAGTTGTGTGGCTGCTGATTACTACAGCAGCAACAAATGTGAGTCTCTTGTTCATGTGGTGCGATCCACACTTGTCATCTTGCACGCGCGTGCTGAAATTCATATGGATATTGGGTGATGTTTGCACAGACTGCACCTTGCGCAATACACGCATTGGCGATATCATCGAAGGAACGACGGACGATGTGGCTGAAAACTACTGCACCGCTAGAGACGGCATGTGTACGCTCCTTCGTCTTCCTGTGGCAGAGCCACCATGTCGTGTTGGACTTGCTCGCGCTTTGACTCGTGCTTTCCTGCTGTTGATTATTGGGGTGGTAATTTGGTGCAGACACAAACGGCTTGTCATGCCAAAGCTATGTCCATATGGAGCGCCTTGTAGCAGCCGACTGCGTCATGACGAACTGGAGTGCATGGTCAACATGCAGTGTGGACCCTGCGTGTGGAAAAGAGCTGCGCAACCGCACTCGCTCCGCCACAGTGGAGGGCATGTACGGCGGAACACCTTGCCCACCGTCGGTGTATCGAACGGAGTATGAGTCGTGCACCGTCGGTGACGAGTGTGTCGACGACCCCAACAAGCTCGTGCCGGGCATTTGCGGCTGTGGGACACCCGACACTGACACGGATTCCGATGGGACACCCGACTGCATCGACTTGTGCCCGTCTGATCCGGGCAAGACAGCCAACGGGACGTGTGGGTGCGGCACTCCCGATGCGGACAGCGATGGGGACGGCACCGTGGGTTGCTTGGACGACTGCCCCGATGACGCCGGCAAAACCGCGCCTGGTGTGTGCGGTTGTGGCGTCAGCGATGTTGACACCGACTCCGACGGCACCCTGGACTGCAACGACGCGTGTCCGAACGATGCGGCGAAGGTGGAGGCTGGTGTGTGTGGCTGTGGTGTGGCGGAAACGGGTGACACTGACGGAGACGGCGTCGAGGATTGCAACGAACTGTGCCCCAATGACGCGAACAAGACCGTGGGTGGCCTGTGCGGCTGTGGTGTTGCCGACACCGATTCGGACGCGGATGGGGTGCCGGACTGTGAAGATGGCTGCCCTGTGGATGCCGACAAACTGTCACCCGGACTGTGTGGCTGCGGCTCCGTGGATGTGAATACCGACAGTGACGGTGATGGCACCCTGGATTGCCTTGATGGGTGCAGCGACGACGCCAGCAAGACAGCTCCAGGCATCTGCGGGTGTGGCGTGTCGGACGTGGACACAGATGACGACGGAGTGCCGGACTGCAATGACGTGTGTCCCCTGCTTGCCGCCAAGTCTGTGTCCAAGGGCGTCTGTGGCTGCGACTCTGCGGACGTGGATAGTGACGGTGACGGCGTGTTGGACTGCGACGATCGTTGTCCGTCCGACAGCAACAAAGCCTCGGCCGGAATTTGCGGATGCGGCGCCGCAGATGCGGACACCGATGGCGACGGCAGCTTGGATTGTGTGGATGAGTGCCCCAACGATGCCACCAAAGTCACCGGTGGGCAATGCGGGTGCGGCTCACCAGATGTCGACGCCGATGGTGATGGAGTAGCAGACTGCATTGATGACTGCCCCAACGACCCCCTGCGGTCGTCTGGTGAACCAGACAACGACAGTGACGGCGTCGTGAACTGTCAGGACGCTTGCCCCATGGACCCTGCTAAAACGGCGGCTGCTGGGGTGTGTGGTTGCGGTCACCCGGATACAGACGCGGACGGAGATGGCACAGCCGTGTGCGCGGATGAGTGCGACGATGATGCCGCGAAAACCGCACCCGGCGTGTGTGGGTGCGGCGTGTCCGACGTGGACACGGACTCAGATGGAAGCCCTGACTGCAACGACTTGTGCGACACAGATGCGCTGAAGACTGCACCCGGGCAGTGCGGTTGCGGCCAGACCGATACGGACAGTGACGGCGACGGCACCGCCGACTGCAATGACGCGTGCCCTTCTGACGGCAACAAAACGGCGGTGGGACACTGCGGTTGTGGTGTGCTCGATATGGACAGCGACTTGGATGCTGTGATGGACTGCAAGGACGCGTGTCCGTTTGATGCCAACAAAACCGCCGCTGGAGTGTGCGGGTGCGGTGTGAGCGACGTTGATGCGGATGCGAGCGGTACGGCTGACTGCCATGAGAACCCCACCGGCGTGTTTGTGACGGTTGCACTCAACGCTGGCGAGTTGAGCACAGCCGAGCGCAACCAGGTTGTACGGGCTGTGGCAGCGGCGCTCGGTGTGGACGTCGCGGATGTGAGCATCGCCAGTGAAGTTGCAGAGGATGGGGACACTGTTGTGGTGGTCAACGTCGACGCCGGAACTGATGATGCCGCAGCGAAGCTTGCTGCAGACAGTCAGGTGTGGAAAGTGTGCTGGCCGTTTGTGCTGTGTGCTGTGTTGGGCGTTTGTGTGGGGGGGGGGGGGGGGTACTGTGAAACGAAAC
>Ga0213833_1001209_pt1 | contig 19263 bp, 24 predicted proteins | sample SWATP21_FD_160575 | JGI IMG/M metagenome (GOLD analysis project Ga0213833, IMG submission 160575) | Coastal seawater microbial communities from Marineland, Florida, United States - SWA TP2 #1 | ecosystem: Environmental > Aquatic > Marine > Coastal | place: USA: Florida | collected 2016-08-14
TCGTCGCACTAGACTCGACGCTGTGGCTCATGGAACGCCGTCGGGTGCTGGCACACGGTCAGAAACGTGTGAGGAAATTTTCACGCCGCGGTCGCCACACATTGAGCTCAGCTTGCACGGCGTTGAGATCTTTTCGAATGGCTCTGGGTCCCACCACGAGCTGCGGAAGTTGTGCCAGCGGGCCGACCTGATCATGAGTGCTACAGCCAAGTGTGGTGGCGCTTACCTGTACGCAAACCAACAAGGTTGTGACGGGGGACGCACGTACTATGATGGCTCCGCGCTCATCGCAATGAATGGCAAGCTCCTTGCCCAAGGTGCCCAGTTCTCCGTCAGTGATGTTGAGGTACGCGGTTGGGAAGAACGCGTCCCACGGGATTGCCTCGTGCGCTGACAAGCACAACGTTGGTTGGCAGGTTGTCACTGCGACCATCGACCTGGACCAAATCCGGTTCGTTGCCCTGCGCCATATGGTGTGGTTTTGGGCTATTTGTTTTGTTGTGCTTTGTTGTGTTGTTTGCTGGGTGCGAGCTGACTGCTGCATTGTGCGACGCCTTTTGCGCGCAACGGGATGGGTGCATTCAGTTCGCTGCGTGCCGCCATTTCAAGTCGTTCCATCCAAGCCTCCAGCGTGGAGCCAATCCCTCGTGTTCACACAGACTTTCGAGTGACCAGCGTTGGCAGTGACGTCTTTACGTTGACACCCTCTCCGACTTCCCAAATGCATTTCCACACACCTGTTGAAGAAATTGCACTTGGCCCAGCGTGCTGGATGTGGGACTACATTCGGTGCGTGACGCGCTGCAAGCTTGGTGCTTGTCGGCCCGACTGACAGCTTGCCTTCATCACCAAACGCTACGCCAGCCGAAGCGGTGCATCTGGTGTGTTTGTCCCGCTTTCAGGTGGTGCCGACAGCGCGTCCGTTGTGGCTCTCGTCGGCAGCATGTGCCAGCTGGTTATGAAAGCGGCCCATGCTGGTGAAGAGCAAGTCATTCGAGACGTACTTCGTATCACGAAGACAGAGGAACTTCCAGCTTCCCCAGCTGAGGTACGGTGGTGGTGGTGTTGTTGGCTTGCTACCACAACCTGATCCCCCTCCTGCTTCCGCCGTTGCAGTTTGCGAACCACATCCTTCACAGTTGCTACCTCGGTACTGAACACAGTTCTCGCGCCACGAAAGACCGTGCCCAGAAGCTGGCGGCCGAGATTGGTGGGTACCACCTCACCGCCTCCATCGACCTGATGGTGACAGCCATGGTGAAGGTGTTCACCATGCTTACCGGCAAAACCCCGCGATACGTTGCCAACGGCGGTGGCATGAACGAAGACTTGGCGTTGCAGAACATCCAGGCGCGATTGCGCATGGTCATGTCGTACTTGTTGGCGCAGTTGCTGCCCTGGTGTCGTGGAAAGTCTGGATTCCTGCTGGTGCTTGGCACGGGCAATGTCGACGAGGCGCTGCGCGGGTGAGTCCCCCCCCCACCCACCCACCCACCACCTAGGCATCCCCCCCCAATACATGCACTGAGAAGTGTTGCACGCTGAGAAGTGTTGCACGCCGAGAAGTGTTGCACGTTTCTCTTTTGGTGACATGGCGTTGCGCGCTGTCACCAGGTACTTCACCAAGTATGACTGTTCAAGCGCCGATATCAACCCCATCGGTGCGATCAGCAAGAACGACTTGAAGAACTTCCTGTTGTGGGGAGCCGAGCAGTGCGTTGTTGGGATGTTTACTGACGGCTGGTTGTGTTTGTGGTCGTTGTGGCTTCTGGTCATTGTGGCTTCAGCCGCGGGTGCCTGACCACGAAACCGCTGTGTGTGATGGTGTGTGTTGGCGTGTGCGTTACCAGTCTGGGATATCCCACCCTTCGCACCATCGCCACTGCAGTGCCCACAGCAGAGCTCCGCCCCCTCGCGAAACGGAAGAGGGTCGTGGTAGGCTCTTCACCCACTGATGCCGCGAGCCCAAGTCCAAGCGCAAGTGCAGGTGCAGGTGCAAGTGCAGGTGCGGGTGCAGGTGCGGGTGCAGGTGCGGGTGCAGGTGCGGGTGCAGGTGCTGCTGCACGTGCAAGTGCAGCGACGAGTGCTGCCAAGGCCAGTGTCGCAGCAACGTCCCCTCGCAAGCGCACGCATACCAAGCGCAAGCTCTCGGACATGGTTTCATCTGTTCGCCGCGACGCCGCCACTTCGGAGGAAGGTGCTACCAGCACCCCACGCGACCACAGTCAAGCGGATGAGGTGCGTTGGGGAGTGGACGGTGGTGTTGCACGTGGCATGTCGTGTGTGTGACGGGCGCTGCGTGCTGTTGTTTGGGTGACATTGTTGTGGTGTGACCGTGTTCGCTCAGGACGAGATGGGGATGTCGTACGCAGAGCTTGGGTGGTTTGGCTTCCTGCGCAAGGTGGCTCGGTGTGGTCCGGTCACCATGTTCAACCGCCTTGTGTATGAGTGGGACGACGTAGAGCCGTCCAAAGTGGCGGAGAAGGTGCGTTGCTTGGTCTTGGTGCCATCATCTGGCGACCCTCTCGTCTGCTCACACGCCCTCGGTGTTGCGTGCACAAACGCACTGCAGGTGAAAAAGTTCTTCTTCTACTACGGCATCAACCGACACAAGGCGACGACGCTCACACCGTCGTATCACGCAGAGGGGTACTCCCCAGATGACAACCGTTTTGACTTGCGGCCGTTCCTGTACCCAAGCCAGTGGAAGCGTCAGTTTGCCAAGGTCGACGAAATGGCTGCCAAGTTTGAGACAGAGCGCAAGGTGTGTTCACGCTGCCTCGCCCAGGGTTCTTGCGTGTGGCACCTGGTTGACCTGACCTTGTGGTGTGGATCTTGCAGTACGCTACGGGAAACTCGAAGCTTCACAAACGAGTTCGCCGCCACGCGAACCTGTAGCGGTGGTGTGGGTGAGCACTCGAGCATTACAAAGCATTGCTGTTGGGAGTTTACTGTTTGAGAATGCATTGCGAGACGGTAACTGCGCCGAACCGCCCATCTACACATCGCCACAACGCGCCGCGGTACACAACACCATCAATCCACACGAACACACGAACACACACACACACACACACACACACATGTGCACACGACAAAGGAAAAATCGTAGGACGACGAGAACATGGAGAGGGCGCTGTCGTGCAAGTCGAGTCAAGCCTCAAGCTCGCACACCAGCCGCGCCACACCGCACCGCACCACATGGCGCACGGCAGTACAGCTGCACACATCGCGGCACGGCATGGCCAGGCATAGGACCCACAGTGGCATGTGCACAGTGGCATGTGCACGAACACAGCACACTTGTCACCCGGCGGGTTGGGTGTGCTGACTAGGCCAGCACCGCACCATGGGCAGGGTTGACGGTCACAGCCACCTCGCCAGTGTTGCCCGAGGCGCGTGCTCGCTGTCGAGGCGGGCGTCGTTGTGCGCCGTAGCCGTACCCGCCCTCGTTGGCCTGGAGCAGCGCACGAGCATGGATGGCCGTGGGGAAGTCGAACTGTGTGTCGCGGCTGCGCGGCCGGGCCTCCCGCTCCGCCCAGTTCGTCGGTGCGTGTGAAGTGGTGGACGTGGTGCAGTTGTGCGCGGCAAGACACGCCTTGTCGATCACACCGGACGTCAACTGCTCCTCCACGGCGAAGCGTCGAAGCAGCCGGCTCAATTCATCCCATGTCAGCAGTCCATCTGCGTCTTCGTCCAGGGCAGGCCATTCACGGAGCATTTCTGCCACCTGCTCGGGCCCATGAAGTGCACGCGCACACAGCCAAACCACAGCGTCCAGCAGGCCAAGCCAAGCCCAGGCACGCGTCCAGCTTGATGAGTTTCACACAGGCGTTGCCACATGAAACCATCACACCCGAACAAATGGACACAGCACGCACCTGGTCCGCAGTTAACCCATACTTGCGTCGCACTTCCGCGAGCGTGAAGGTCTGTGGCACCTTGGCAGCACGGGCCAAGTCGAACACGTCCATGAAGTCATGGTACCTGTCGCACGCCGGCCATACGAATGATACACAATCACAGCAGCCAGCATGTCAACGGCGCAGGCAAAAAGGAACCAAGAGCAAGCCCCACGAACGAGTGATCAGTGGTTGGAACCTTCGCAGCCGCTGCCATCATGGACTGCACGTTGCGGGCGAACAGCAGAGGGTCATCTCGCTCGGCTTGGGTGGGGGAATAGGGCTCGAGCTCCTTCACCTCAATCCAGTTGGCAAACTGGAGCATGAGCCAAAACAACCCCACATTGCCCGCGTGGCGCCCGGTGTCAGCCGGGTTGTAGTGGGAGCACGGGTACCGGAGAATGATGGGTTGCACCGTTACACCCGGAACAAACGCGCCACGCTTGAACTCAATGAGGCACTGCCCGTTCGTTGTGGTGCCTTCGGGGAAAATCAGGATCGGAGGGAACCTGAACATGAACAGCACGGGAAACGCCTTGTGAGTGAGAATTACACGCGGAGACACAATATGGCGCGACGTAGTTGTGGTGGGGGTGCACACACCTGTCATCGGTGGAGCGATGTCGCAGCAACTCCAGCCCAGCCGCGCGAGACTCAGCCGACTTGCGGTTGATGAAGATCGTTTGCATGGCCTTGGCTCCTTGTGCTACCACCGGAACCTCAGCTACAGAGGCCTTGGACAAGGCGCTTGGGATGCATGCGTAGCTACGTGCGGGCCACCGTCAAACAATGCACACAAACCAAACGTGAGACCCCGACAAAGAGCGTGAAGCACGTAGCTTCTCCGCTCCATCACCACTGTAGGCCACGTACATGTGGTAAAAGACGTCCACAAGCGAGATGTGGTTGGACACAATGATGCCAGCACGGACTCGATTTCTGGACCGGTGGCGCTTGATCCACCAAAAGCCCAGGCACCACATAATGATGCGGCATGCCACAGCCATGGGCTGCTTAAGCCACCGACGCAAGCGCGAGAAGGGGCGCTTCGCTGCCTCTTCCGGGGTGAGGCACAGACCGGACATGATGACGAACACCCAACCAATCAGGACTGTGACAATCAGCACTGCCAGCCGGATCGGGAACAGAGTGACGCCAACAAGCAGCGTTTTGAGCACCTCATACACCGACCAAGGCGTCTCGTTCTCGAATGGATCCACCACTGTGTACTGCAGCGGCGTCAGCGAGGGCTTGGGGCCAACTGCTACAGCTCGCACGCTCGGGGTTTCCAGCGACGCAGGTGCAGCCGTGGTGCGCACTCGGGCAACGGCGGTGTGAGGCTGTGCCGAAGGCGCATGCTGGCCGGTGGAGGCTCGCACCAAACCGTCGCCAGACTGATTTTGTGAAGAACGGACGCCCCAAGAACTTCTTGGGTGCGCTGCGTCAAGCGTGCTCATGTCCGCGGATATGCTCCCGTGTGAAACGTCAGAAAGACTGGGTTTGCCTCGAATGGTTTGACCGATTGGGGAAAGCAGTGGCTCGTTTGACATTCCCGCAGGCACCACCTGCGTCAAACAGAAGTGAAGTGTACAGCAAACCCAGCTACTGTGTGGCCATGTTGAGCTTGGGGAATGGCAGGCGTGGGGCAGGGTCAACACAGGGCATTTCCAGCACAAACGGACGCTCCCAAGCAGGCGGCTTTTCCAAAGGCGTCAATATGACGTGACTTTCGTTCCGGGAACGTCACTATTATGTGCTTTTGTAGCACATTCCTTCGCTGCCAGGCACAGTGCCTTGGCATATTCTCCCACTTGGCTCGCAGGCCGCTCACCGTCAGTCACAGCAAACGTCCAAGGCCATCTATTGTTTTGGATTGAACTAGTTCAGCTAATAAAGGAGTTGGTTGTAGCCATGTTCAATTTCAGTGGTGGTAAGAAGACGACTGTGAAAGGTGAGACTGGAAGCCTGTGTGTGTGTGTTGTCAGGATCTGCCGTCTCACACTCTTGTGTTCCACAGACCAAGCCAAAGCCACGAAGAAGCAGCTGCGGTAAGCATCGTTCCTCGACAGTATGTTTGTGTTGCGTGTTTGTGGAAGTCGTCACCATTCTCGCTTTTGCGTGCCAGGCGCGGGCAGCGTGACTTGGAGCGCGAGAAGCGCCAGCTGGAACGCGATGAACGGCGCGTGCAACAAGACATTAAGAAGGCCGCCAAGAAAGGTGACATGGTATGGTATTTGCGCAGTGTATGGCCCAACAAATGGCACACTGTAGCGGGTGATGTGGCGGGTGTGTGGCAATGGTAACCGGACTTGGTTGTCAGACTGCCGCACGAATGATGGCCAAAGAGCTCGTCAGATTGCGCGCCGCGAAAACGAAACTCCAGGGCATGAGCAGTCACATGGGCGCGATGGGAGTTCGGGCAACGGTACGCACAGACCCTGGCTTTCTTTTCGATATGAAACCGCTGTGTGTGTGCCTTCGCGGCTCACTTGTGTGGCTGCGCTGTGCTCAGACGATGGCTGCGACCGTGACCATGAACGAAGCGATTGGAGGGGCTGCGTCTGCGATGGCGGCCTCAAACGCATCTGTGAACCCACAAGCGATGGCACGCACTATGCAGCAGTTTGCGCAGCAAACGGAGCTCATGAACATGACAGAGGACATGATGGACGATGCGCTTGCAGACGCCGTGCGTTACGGAATGCTGTTGTGTCTGGCAGTGCCATGGCTGGTCTCAACTCATGCCCTGGTTATGCAACGTTTGGACTTGTTTGGTTTGCAACGAAACTGAACAGTTCGATGACGAGTCTGAGGAAGAAGACGCGGTTGTTTCTCAGGTGTTGGACGAGATTGGTGTGGAGCTGGACAGCAAGATGGCGTTTGCGCCGACGTCTCGCGTTGCGACCGCGACACCGGCTGCCGCGGCGGCCACGCCGACAGATGCAGAGGTCGAAGCTATGATGAAGCAACTTGGGGTTGCTACATAAGTTGCCGGCGTGAATCCATCCATTCATGGACGGTGGTTGCATACGTGGCATGTGTATGAGTGCAGTTACGTCTATTTTCGTTGCGTAGTGTAGAGCTGCAGTTGGCGCACACACATTGAAGATTTTTGTTGTTGTTAGCATGTGAATATTGACCCCAGGTCTTCACTGATCCCATCTGCTAACGTCTTCACGGTTGCATACGTACCAACGCAAATGGCTACCCCAGTCACCCCCACCACCGCCCTGTGCAACACCCTTGCCGCGGGGGACAGTTTGAGCAGCGCCAAACTGCACAAAGCTGGGAACAGGAACGTGAGGCTGTAGCCGCAGGTCGCTCCCAAAACACTAAGCAAGTCTCCCAAGCTGGGAATGACGTTTGAAAGCACAAAACTGACGGTGAGGGTGGTGCAGGTGACACACAGCCACTGGAGCCGGGAAGCGCGGTCCTGTGCCGCCGTGCTTGGAAACATGCGCTCCCGCAACGCATGATTCATAACATTGCCGTTGATGGTGTACCCAACCATCACATTGACTATGAGCATCCCGTTGGCGGCAGCGATTTTTGCCTGGTCGACATTGGACAGCCCATCCACGTAGTCAACGAGATACACAGCGCTGGCACCCAGTTTCGCGTAGCCGAAACTCCCCACAACCATGTACACAGCCGTCATGAGAGCAACAGAGGCCGCCACGGAAGAAGGGAATCGTCGCGGGCGTTTCATTTGCGAGATGAGCTCTGGGAAGATGGTTTGGCCTTGGTATGCAAACACAATTGTCGTGATGCCGTTCGCAAACCCATCGAAAGATGAGGAGGGCGGAAAGCCCACTGACGCAGAAGCACCACTGCCCGCCGACGCCTCTTCGCCCACAACGGTGAGATAAATAACTACGGGTCCAGCGATCATAGCTAGACCCAGAAAAGCTGTCCATGTCATCTCCCGCAGTCGCTGCACTTGCATGACGGGAAGCATGCACACGGCGATGATCACGTTGGAGGTCCAGAGACACAGGGTTCCACCGAGAGCAGACGCCACTTGCACCAGGGCCGTCGACGCTGTGAGCTGGACAGCTACCAATGCACCACCAAGAAATGTGTACTGCACGTTTTGAATCACGACACGGCCGACGCTACCGAATGCAGCGTGGCCAAGGTCGCTGTATTTGCGGGGTGACGCGCCAAAGCTAGTCAGGTGGTTCACGATGCGGGATATCCACAGTCCAGAGTACATTGCTCCTGCCGCAGACAGACCTAACAGTGCAAAACCAAGGACCCACCCCATGGTAGAAAAGGCGTAGCTCAAACCCAGCACACCAAGCCCAAGAATGATGGCTGTCTGCATCATGCACACCTCGAGCACCGACATGCCCACCTCGAGGTCACCAGAATGAACAATGCTGAATGACGCACTTCTGGAGCCGCTCTCACCCAACATGGTGTAGCGCTCGTCATCCCCTTCCCTCCCACCCATTAGGACACCACCAATGCCTCGGCGAGGCCTCTGAGACCGTCACAGATCAGATGACTGACCACACACAAGGGTTCAACGTCAAAAAGGGGAAATAGTGACCGACGCACTTCAAGCAGGGTATGGTGATATCGGCAAGTGTGGCCCCTGCTGCACCACCGACAGTTACAGTGTACTGTTACACCGCCGGTGGGCACCAGTCGTGTGAAGGCATGCTTGACCTTGGGTGATTGCGCCCGCGCGGCTTTGCGCCTACACATCGTGGGCAAATCGGCCCGCACCAAAATGGTGGTTTCGTTAATTGCACTGCGCTGCGCGCTGACTCTTTTCTCTGCTCCGTGCATCGCCCACGCCACGACTCACTCACCGCGTGTGAGTCACGTGAGTGGCGTTGACTCGTGCCGTGGTGTCGCAGCTGACATGGCCTTATTTCGCATTACCTCACTGCTCTTTGTCGTGCTACTATGTGGCGTGGTCGTGGCTCACGCGGAGCAGTCCACAGCCCACGCGTCGTTCGTGAGCTGGTTGGGCACTTACGACACGCACCTGTCGCGCTCCCTTGCCGAGGCTGCCCTCCCCACCAGCGGTAGCGTGGAGGAGGTTGCCGCACTTCCTCAATCCATTGTGGACGCTGCCTTGGCTGGCATGGCCGACGATGCCACCGCGTCCATGCCAGGGGAGGCTGACGGTGGTTCTGCTCCGCAAATGCCGCCACGTGCACGTCACGCAGCTGCTGTTATGGCGGCGAGCGTGCAGGGTGCTGCCCTCGCCCGCCGCCGTCTGGTGGAGCTTGCGAAGCTGGTGGCGTCTGGGGAAACTAAGCAGCTGGATACAGCACGTCGCATGGTGCAGGATGTGCGCAGGCGTCTGAAGCAGCTGCACCGATCTGCGTGGCGCTCTCCAGCCTCGACACCCACTGTGCACCGCCACCTGGCGTCTGCAGTCCTTCCTTCGGCTGTGGCAGCATGGATGGAGGTTCCCCTTGCCGCCACGGGCCGAGTGCACGTGCTGGACTCGACCTCGATGCCAGATGATGTCGAAGCCACAGACGCGGAGTTGATTCCAAAACCGGCAAACAACCACCACCACATGGAGTGGATGGCGGAGATCGAGCATGTTGCCCCAGGCAGCACTGCGTCTCTGGCAGGGCGGTTCGTGGCCGTGGAAGCTCAGGGTTCGTATGTCCAAGCTGATGTCACGACAACCCCACAACCTCTGCTTGGTGTGCTGCTGCCACGTCAACTTGTGGAAGAAGCCTCCTCCGTTGCGCCGTCCGGTGACCAAGCGTGGTGGGCAGGCTCCACAGCGTCTCAACAACGCGATCACCACGATTCGGTGCTGCTCCTTTCTCGCCGTGCGTTCGAGTGTGAGTCGGCTGCGCCAGCGGCCGTGCAAGAGGATAGTGCTACCGTCGCCGACGGCACCGCGCCATCGCCAGAGAACACGGAGAACCCTGATGGCGTGCCCGTGCTCCACCCACCCCAGCGACTGGACTCGCCCGTGCTCCACCCACCCCAGCGACTGGACTCGCCCGTGCTCCACCCACCCCAGCGACTGGACTCGCCACTTGGCCAGTTGGAGTGTGTTGTGGGCCACGAAGTGCTTCACTTTGACTCGGAGGACGCCGTCGTCGAGTACATTGAAGCGACGCCGGACAGCGGGAACACCCGGCGGCGACTTGCTGCGAGCGCACACGAGGGTGGCTTCTTTCAGGACGACTTTGTGGTTGGCACCCGGACAGCGATGGTGATATTTGGTGAATTCAGCGACCGTCCGCTTGGCCTGAACGCGTCAGATGCTGTGGCCTTCATGCAAGACCGCATGGCGGACATCATGGAGCGAACAGCGCACTGGTCTCGTGGAACATTCGGTCTCAGCTTGGACCTGATCATCCCGCACCTGTACAACCTGGGCACATACCCGGGCTCGTCCACCACCTCTGGCAGTTGGATGTCCAACAAGCTGCAGGAGGCTGTTGCGGCTGAACCAGGGGCGGGGTACACGTGGGACAATGTGACCAAGTTTCAGCACCGTATCATGGTGTTTCCGTGCCTTGGCACCTCATGGGCCGGTCTCGGCAGTGTGAAGGGCTCTTGGAGTTGGTACAGCTGCAAGCCTGGATTGACCGTGTTGATGCACGAGCTCGGCCACAACTTTGGCTTCACACACGCCCGTTTCAACACCAAGGAGTACGGCTCCCAGATGGACGTCATGGGCGGCGGCTCCTTCGTGAAGAATGACGTTTTTAGCGGCGTGCAGTTGTACGGAGCCCAGTGGCAAGACCCCGCGCGTGTGACGTTCCTGCAAGACAACTGGCCCTCTGCCACCACTCAGAAGGGGCACTGTGTCTCGACCCCCGGTGCAGTGTGCTCCATGGACGCCACAGTTCGCCTGGCACCCGTGGACGCCCATGAAACCGCTAACATGTCTCTTCCAACCGATTCATGGGGCTGGGGCATCGGCTACCAGCTGCCCAGCGTCGACTACCAGGCCTGGATGTGGGCTGAGTTCCGAGCCAACTCCACTAAAGTGGAGCCTGGTATCACCGTCAACGTCGCACCCCGCGTGAAATCGAACGGTATTGGCTACACAGAACTCCAAGACGCCCACCCGTACGATACGAGCCAGGCCAACACCAACGTCGTGGTTGGATCCGCATATGTGTTCATGGGCACTCGCCAAGGTGACGACACAGTCGTCAACTACCGTGGGGAAGCCTACCTCACCAATGGCAACCAACCTGTGTTGATGCAAGCCACGCGACTCCACCCGGCCGTGTCGCCGACGTCACCCCCACTTCTGACCACAGGTGTGTCCCTTCTCCGCGATGACGGCACTCGTGTTGTTGGCAAGGGGTGTGACGGGGCCGGGTGGTGCGAGCCAAGCTTCCTCGAGCACATCTCCGGACGCGCTGACACTGCCTCCCTGTTGACAAGTGGCAGTACCTCATTCTCAGGCACATTCACAAGCACGAAGTCGGTGTTCGTCTATGCCATTAACACCACGGCCCCCAGCACCGTTGTGCTGGAAGCCACTACATGTACCGGGACCGATGGCCACCTGCCCACCCGTGTGGCCGTGTACTCCGGCACCTATCCACCAATTGCGACTGCCATGTACGGTGGTGATATGCTTTCTGGTGCTGCGGTTGCTTCGTCGCGGCATTCCTGCTCCATGGCGCCTCAAGACGCTCTCAGTCTCCGTCTGAGCCCATCATCCTCGCAGCTGGCGCCCGATGCGATGGAACGGCTCATGTTTGTTGTCGTGGGTGTTGATCGCAACCTGCCCCCTGCGAATCGCAGTGGCACCTTCCGCCTCAGTTTGAACGTCGTGACCACAAGTGTTCCATGCCAGGGTCGCATTTATGTCGACTCCGGAAACTTTTGGAACGGCGGGTGGTCTCAAGATCAGGACGTGCCTGTTTTTAACGGGCATCCGCACTTCACGAAGGACAGTGACAGTGCAGGGAAGTACCACTTGGTGTGGAACTCGCGAAACACGGCTTGGTGCATTCTGACGAAGCCAGACAACTGGGCTGCGAGCTATGGGTGCGCTCCGTCTGGAACCGGTGCCGACAGCATTTTCAATATGTCATGGTGGTCAGGCAGTTCGGTACGTGTTGCGTGCCACCGTATTGCTTGCGTTGTTCGATCCGAGTGTCGAAAGTGTGCGTGCCCAAATGAAGTGATAAGTTATGGATAACGTATTGTTGCCGTTCGCCGCGTTCAGGTCCGCTGCAATTGCGAAGCTGGCTGGCACGCCACAGCCGATCGACAACAGTGTGCGCCGTGTCCTTCGTTCGAAAACAGTCCTGCATCGTCTGCTGACGCTTCTGCATGCACCTGCGAGACGGGTTTCTTGCGCAACAACAACACCTGTGAAGCATGTCCTGTTGGGACCTACTTTGCGAGTGATTCATGTGTCGCGTGCCAGCGTGGGTCCACTAGTATCGCCGGATCCACGTCCTGTTTCGTTGACCCGGAAGTGCTGAAGGGCACCAGCCCACTGTCGGCTGGCCCGTGCAAAGTGCTCAAGATGACGGCACCATCCTCGTCCAACACTGGCATCTGGCGACTGGTTGAAGGCCTCGAGCGTGATGGATCGCCGGTGTACCAGCGTGATGGCAACGGACGCTACCTTGTGGCCAGCGGTTCGGTGTGGAAAGTCAAAAGCAGTGTCGATGGTGGCTGGTTCAACACATTTGCACGCAACTCCTTGTTCCCCGCTGATGCCAACGCCACTGGCTACACACTGCGCTGCCAGTGCCAAGAGGGCGAAGCAGACACGAACAACTGTGACTGCGCGGCAAGTTTAGTCAGCCAAGGCGGCTACTGCCGCACATGTGAGTCAGAATTGGTACTCAACGCCACGAGCGGAAGCTGCGAGGCCTGTCCAGCCAATGCCGCGAAGGGTTCAGACGGCGTCTGTTCTGTCCCTGCCTGTGCGACCTGGGACCTCCTCCTCACGTCCGGTGGGAGCAAGGTTGGCTGGTTCGTCTGCTCACTTCCACATCGATATGATGGGCGAGGTGTCCATTTCTCATTCATGGTGTAATGTTTGCGTTCCAATGTTGCCGACTGCAGGGCCTCTGGCGCGTACGCTTTCGTTGGTGCTGATGGCTCAACACCCTGGCACTATATCAAGGGGGGGTACATGCTCTACTTGCGCGGCAATTCGTGCGTCGTGTGTCGTGAGCTTGTGCCATAGGCTGGTCAGACTGACAATGTGCATGGATTGATTGGCTCTGACAGGAGGTGGTTCATTGCCCCTGCTGGCAACTTTGGCGGTTCATACTACGCAATCTTTGATGGGGGCCCTGTTAAGGTGCTACCCGACCAAGTCGTCTCTGCAAGTGGCTCCTACGACCTTCCCACATTCACCTGCACGGCGTGTCGTCCCGATTGGTACCACTCTGCCTCCAGCACTTGTGTTCGCTGTCCACTTCCCCTGCAATCGACGCCCAGTGGTGCTACCAATGTGTCCCAGTGCACGTGCGCGGCTGGTGCGTATTATGCGGGGGCGTCTGGTTGCACCTCGTGCCCTGCCGGGACATACAAGGCCACGATCGGGGACCAAGACGTGTCGTCCTGTCTTCCCTGCCCCACCGGACAGGGGTCTGTGGAGGGATCTTCCTCCTGTTCGTGCGCTCCTGGACATGTAGTTGTGAATGCCTCCGTGTCGAACACGTGCACGCCAGTTGTGGTGTGCACACCGGGCCAACGCCTCGCGGCAGACAACCAGTCGTGTGAGGCGTGCCCTGTTGACACCTACTCGTCGTCAAACAACACTGAATCATCGTGCCTGGCATGCCCCGTGGGGTCGTGGACGAATGGCAAGACGGGGCAACGAAGCTCTAGCTCCTGCGTATGCCGTCCAGGTTTCTTGCGTGTCGGAAGCTCGTCCAGTTGCACTCGTACGTTTGTATGAGCGTGCCTTGCCTTCTTGTTTTCCAAGCGCTGCGATGTGTGTGTGTGCTGTGTGCTGTGTGTTGTGTGTTGTGTGCTGTGTGGATCTTCCTTTCTTGCTCACACCCTTTGGTGGGATACTGCTATGCACACCACAAACACGAGCAGTCCCGGGTGCACTGAGCGTTTCGTCTGCTCCGATCCAGAAGCTCCAAGGCACCTACACATTGACCGCTGGCACATCTCCTCCGGAGTGTTCCCCAACGTTCAAGAAAGCTGATGGCTCCGTTTTCTTGGTGTGGTCGTCGGTTGGTGGCGGTCGGTGGGCGTTTGTGGGTTCCCCGTCGAACCCCGACAACCGCATCGCCTTCAGCAGCATTCCAAACTCTGCTTCCTCCGCACGCGGAGCCATCATGCTGTCTTCGCCTGCGATGTCGTCACCCAGTGACCCCGCGCTGCGTTGGCGTGTGTACAACCGCAGTGTTCTGCAGTTCGAAGATGGCGTGGGTATGGAAGTTATGGGGCAGGCGGTGGCTGCTTCCGATGCCTCGTGTGCCGGGGGCATGGCTGGCACAGATAATGGGAAGCATCAAAAGTGTGCATTCCCCTTCCCCGACTCGGATGGTGACTCGGTTGTAGATTGCCAAGATGGCTGTCCGCATGACGCGAACTCCACATCGGCAGCACTGTGTGCAAGTTCCGCCACTTCTGACGGTAGGTGTGGTCCTGCCCTCATCTCCATTTTTGTTGCCCCACTGACGCTTTTGTGCCACCAGGCTCCTTTTCAAGCTCCTTGTCTGCCTCTGGCTCGATGCCTGTATCTGACTCTGGCTCCATGTCTACCTCTGGCTCTGGCTCCATGTCTACTTCTGGCTCTGACTCTGGCCATGGCTCTGAGTCCATGTCCCAGTTTTCATCGAACACCGATTCTAGCTCATCCTCGACCTCCAGCTCGTCACCATCGACGTCGGGCACGTGTCCGCCTGGTTTCAAAGTGGTTGGCGCAAGCTGCTTGCTTCCCACCGTTGCTTGTGCGCCGGGCTACACCTTCTCCGGTTCCATCATTCGGTGTGTGGAGAAGCAGTCGAAGTGCGGAAATGGCGCTGTCGAACGCGGGGAAGAGTGTGACGATGGAAACACCCGCAACAACGATGGATGCTCCTCCACGTGCCAGCGTGAGCGCTGTGGTGACGGTGTGCAGCAATCTGGCGAAGCGTGTGATGGAGGCAGGCGTTGCACCACAACTTGCGTCCTGTGTCCCGTTGGATTTGAACCGAACGGCACCCATTGCCGACTGCCGTCGGTTGGGTGCACACGTGGGCTTGTGTTTGACGCTGTCACGGCACGATGTGTTGCGTCATGCCCTTCGGGTTACGTGAACGTTTCGGGGGTGTGCATGAACTCTGGATCGGGCTCCATGTCTTCCTCTGCTTCCGAATCTGCCTCTGGCTCCGTGTCTGCCTCTGGCTCCATGTCTGCCTCTGGCTCCATGTCTGCCTCTGGCTCCATGTCTGCCTCTGGTTCCAAGTCTGCCTCCGGCTCCATGTCCATGTCTGACTCCGGCTCCATGTCTGCCTCTGGCTCCCCATCTGCCTCTGGTTCCAAGTCTGCCTCCGGCTCCATGTCCATGTCTGCCTCTAGCTCTGCCTCTACCTCCGCGTCCGCTTCTGGTTCAACTTCCAGTGCCTCTTGCTGTTTGAACGGCGGACTGTGCATCGGTGGTACCTTCTGCAATTGCAAGGGAACCGGGTACCATGGCCAAACGTGTGAAATCCGCGACCTGCTGGCACCCACTCTCATCGTGCAGCATTACCGTGGCACGAAGATTTGGGCCACCTTTGATCATGTTGCCAACACCGCCGCCCAAGCGCTGACGTATGCGCTCGTTTGCCGATTCGCTGGCAGCCAGCAGCATTTCAGCGTGGCCAGCCGAAGTGGAGTGACCGCTGCGCCCGCCTCCAACGTCACAATGACAGTGGACATGCAGTCGTACATATCTGCGTCTGGCAACACCTTCATCTGCCGTGTGCTTGTGGGTGGGGGTGTTCCCAGCAATGAAGCCACGGTGGTTGTTCCTTTCAAGCTTCCAACCCTGCGCCTGGAGCTCTCTGCGGTGTACTCCATGACGAGCAGCAGTCAACTGGTGGTACTCTCACCTTTGACAACCACTTCTCCCGTTGTCCCGCTGAAGGCCAAGCTCAACATCACCGATATCCATACAGGCCAGAGTCATTCAGTTGTTGTGACGGCGAATCACTATCAGCAGTTCCAGCAGTTGATGCACTACTCACGCTTCCGTGTTCGCGCCGACTTCTTCTGGGCCCATGACACCAGCACTGTCCTGGCCACAAAGGTGCTCAAGTTTGGCAAGTTGCCAATCACTTACTCGAAGCCAAACGTCACTGTTGTGCTCACGCCAACGTCAGGATCTGCGGTGTACGCCGTTATCTCTGTTGCTCGCATCCCTGAAGCAGAGTCGGACAGTGATGGCCACATGGTGCTGGTTGCGAAGCAGGGCGGCAACACGTTCACTCGATATGTTTCGGGAGCCGGGCCGCGTGTATTCTATCTGTACTCGCTTACCCTGACCGGTGGCAACCTGAATGTTGTCGTGCGCTACATTCCGAAGGCATCAACGGCGAGCAATGGCGAGGTGTCCAGTGTGCCTGCCAGTTTCCCGATGCCTGCTCCATTGGTGAAGATCGTATCGTTCGTGGCGAACGATCCTGATGATGGCGACAACGTGTTCTCTACGGGCGACACCGTGAATGTGACGTTGAACACGCCTGTGCGAGTTCGTGGTGTTGCCCTGGGCGAGTCGTTCAACAACACGGTGGTGGGGCAGCTGTTTGTGTTCAGTCAAGACATTCGCGGGAGCGTATTCAGTGGCGTCGTCGAAGCGAGTGGTATGGCAGTGGTTCTCACTGCCACCACTGCCACCTCTGCGTTTGTGGGACTCACACATGTCCGCCTTCGTCCCGACGCGCCACTTGTACATGTACCATCATCTCAGCCAGCCACCCCGACGACATCACGCAGGGTGTTGACTGGTGACTTCGGTGTCGCCGTGTCTGTCTTCGCTTCAACCAAGACGTCTCACACCATGTGGGAGACCCAACAAGCGTCGCTGGGCCAGTTGGGGTTCCAACTCAGTTCTGATTACATCAACTCCGTGCCGACACCCACACCCACCGTGGTCGTGAGCACCAGTGCTGGTACGCTGGAGTACGGTAACAACGTGGGCTCCAACTTCACTGTCACTGGATCTGTGAGTGAGATTGTGGACGTGTTCCAGACCACCACGTTGTCTGTGTTCCATGTGCTGCGGGCGGTTGTGTCTGTGTCCTTGACGGACACTGGGAGTGGTGCCGGGAGTCATGCGGTGGTGGTCACTGTTCGCGACGTTCCTGAGAGCCCGGCCATTGACGCGCCAGTGTCGTTGACGTTTGGGCAGTGGGTGACGCATGGCGCACTGTCGTCTGTGACGATCAGCGACCCAGATTTTGCCACCCGCCCCGATGCGACTGTTACAGCCAGCCTTTATGTACATGCAGGACTGGAGCTGAATGTCACCGACACGGTGTCTGGTGTCTCCACCAACCCGCTGCCTGGTGTAGCCACCCGCAGGCTGGTGATCAAGGGCACTGTTCCCAAGGTGAACCAGGTTGTCCAAACCATGTCCGTTTTCATGAACTTGAACTCCATGGGTTTCGGACTGCTCAGCTACCTTCGTGTGGTAGTTGTGGACGAAGACAAAAAGATTGCGTATCGCTTCGTGCACTCGGTTGTGGACTGCTCACAGCTGCCGTTAGAGGATTTCTCCGCCACTGCCATTATGAGTCGGCGCGGCAACAAAGTGACAGTCACATTTTCGCATCGGTTCTATTATGCCGGCGGTCTTGTTCCTGTCGCGTCTTTGTTTGATGCCGCAACGGTGCTTCGACTTGGGGGTGATGCTCGTGTCATGCCAGCGGGAGGAATGAAGCTCTACATTTTCCTGACGCCCTCAAGCACATTGGTCCCGGGACAGAACGTGACCCTCCTCGAGGGCACCCTAAAGCAATGCCCCGAGTCGGTGGTGTCCTTTCCGTCGAAGGGCATCACCGTGGCGGCGCCTGAAAACCCTCTGGTGCCTGTTGTTCGCGTGATTGGCCAACGGCGCTTGGGATCATGCGACGATGTGCGATTGTATGCGTCGGTGGCAAACCTGGGCGGACGTCCTCGCTCGTACTCTTGGTCCAGCGAAACTGTGGACCTGTCTTCTGTTGACACTTCTGGCAACCGGCTTACACTTCCCAACGAGCTTGTGGCTCCTGGAAATCACACCGTCACGCTCCAAGTCCGCAACTTCGTACGTATTATGTGTGCTGGTCATGTGCGCTGGTCAGGTTTGCGTCGTGAGGAAGTTGTCATGATTCGGCTCACGTGCCAATAATTTTAATTTCTGTTGCTGTGAATTTGTACAGCTGGGCGCCGACAGCGTACCTGAGGACATTACCTTCGAAAAGGTGTCCTTCGCGGCACCAGTTGTGCGCATTTTGGGCCGCGACAAGCGGGTGGTTCCAGCGAACAGATACGCTCGCTGGCGCGCCTTTGCACGAGTTTCCAGCTGTGTGTCTGTCAAGAACCGCGCCTTGAACTTTTCCTGGACGATTGACCCCCCATTGCCAGGCGCTGTGGCGCTGAAGTCCGTGCTTATCCTGCCGCGTGGTACGGCGACACCGGGTACAGCGTACACCGTGACAGTGACTGGAACCATGATAGCGGACGCGACGCTGAGCAACACTGCCACGCAAACTTTCACTGTTCCGCCATCGGCGCTGCGCGCCAAAATCCTTGGCGGTTCATACCTGACGTGGTCTGCCGACAAGCCCATTGCTCTGGACGCAAGCAAGTCGTATGACCCCGATGATCTGTTAGGCACCTCGCCGTTGAACTTCAGTTGGACGTGCATCACGACAGACGGAAACAGTTGTGGCCCCGATCCGGTTGCTGCCGCTGCGGCCGCTGTCAATGGAACCACTGTCCCTTCTGTCATCGACCTGCCCGACACGGCCACCCTGTCTGGGTTCTACCTGTCCGAGGATTCCTATGTGTTCACTGTCACTGCGTCGAAGGGTGATCGCTCTGCCACCCGCTCAGTTACCGTCGACGTGCGCACCGGCTCTCCCCCACAAGTTACGATTATTCTCGCACGTGGGCCCGATGATGCCACGCTGTCAGACCCGACATCATTTGTCGTGCTTGGCACCAACGTTGTGTCCACCTTCACCACCATGTCGCTTCAGTACCAGTGGTCTCTGGAGACCAGCAGCGGTGCGCCGGACCTGGGCCAAGTGACCGCATCCACCACCTCGCGGAATGTGTTCATGAACTGGCTTGGGCGGGAAGTGTGGATTGAGGGTGACACCGTCACAGTGTCGGTGTCTGTGACGGCACCCGACAACCAGACGGCAACAGCGTCCATGGAGTTTACGGTGAACTCGCCGCCATTCGGGTGTGT
>Ga0213833_1001212_pt1 | contig 19216 bp, 28 predicted proteins | sample SWATP21_FD_160575 | JGI IMG/M metagenome (GOLD analysis project Ga0213833, IMG submission 160575) | Coastal seawater microbial communities from Marineland, Florida, United States - SWA TP2 #1 | ecosystem: Environmental > Aquatic > Marine > Coastal | place: USA: Florida | collected 2016-08-14
TGATGGTGTTGCTTTCATGGGAATGTCCAGAGCCGCTAGCAAGCTGCCGTTCATCTTCGGAGATGATCCCATCACTCCGACGAGAAAGTACACCCTTGCCAACCGCAATACAGGCACCCCTCAGCTTCGGCGACGCGTTGTCAGTCAGCACACATTCTGTCCGCCGTTTTCCTGTGCGTGTTGCAGCATTGAACAAGGCCCGGTAGCTTAGCCTGATCCGTGTGTCATGTTCTCTGCTGGGCAGCATGTCCTTTGGTCGTTCGTGGGCTATCATGCCTGTTCAGTTCCAGCTCGTTCACCTTGTCCCATGCATGTCAAGTCATCACTCCACGGCATGGGGCGTCTGTTGACTCTGCCAAGGTGGCATATGTGGCGTGGGACCGCAGTCAAGTGTTCATGATGCGAGGAGTGTGGGTTGCCGTGAGTGCCTGCTACGACAGAATCGTACGTGTAGCGAGGCCGGGTGTTGTCTTGCTCACGCCGGTTGATTTGTTTCGCTTTTGCGTTCGTCGCGCGGCGTTGACTCTGCATGGATTCTCCCCCCAGGTCACGGGTAGCTTTAACATTGACCGTGATACCCCCGGTAATGACCTGGAAACCGCCTTCGAAGAGCCGCACACCTCCAGGTTCCATGTCAAGTTCCCACACACCCTCCGTGTTGGACGGGATGAACCCCCCAGTGTTGCGCTGATGGTGTCGCGGCTGCAGTACAGCGGCAGCGAGTTTGGCTCCAACGGCTTCACCGTCGAGTCTGCGGAAGCTACGTCCTCTGGGTTTACACTGGGAGTCACTACACATGGTGGAGCCACCCTGCAAGCTCTCACGGTTGACTGGGTTGCGCATTTTCCCGTCGCCAGCACACATGTTGCTGGAGCGTGGGCGCGAGGTGTCGATGTCACCGGCACAGATGTTGCCGGGGCACATAGTGCTGGGGTTGGCGACGTTAGAATGGAACCCACCTCGCACCATGGCCACACCACACCCACGTCGCTTCACGAGTTCATGCAGGTATTTGAGGAGCCGACAAGCTTTGAGGTACGCTTGCGTGTGTGTGCCCGTCCCAACGTGTGAAGGCTGGAGTCTATAGTGCACCACAGCCATTGTCTCACCGCCGCCACTGCTCTGCTTCACTGTGTGCCTCCCCACCGTCGTTATATCTTCACGCATCCCTACAGTTGTCGTCTGAGCCTCCGCGCCAAGTGTCACTCGAGGAACAGGCAAGAGCCCGCCTGGACAACATTCCATGGCTTCCAGCGGCGGAAAAGGAGCGTGCTCTGCGCCGCCTGCGATCGTGTCTCGCAGGACCCGGCAGTGCAACTCACCACGCTGCACGGCAGCAGCAGCAGCAGCAGCAGCAGCATGAACGCCAGCAGTACATCAGCCTGGCTGCCGAGATGATGAGACAGCAGGAACGGGAACAGTCTGTGGAAATCAGCCAGGAGGTGCAAGTTTCCAAGGCAAGTAAAAGCAAAGCGTTGCAACGCTGGGAGAAGGTGGCTTGTCTCACAACGCTCGTTGTTTCTGTTTTGCTTGTTTCTCTCCTGTGTTTGGTGCGCGTCACGCAGGGGACCAACCTGACATGGCAAGCGTCTTCAACCTCCCGGCACCGCCCTTGGAGTGTTGAGAAGCTGTGGGCAGCATGCCGGCAGCTTTCGCAGCCTGCCAGCCAGACGCATGAAGCCTTAGCGGGGGTGGGGGCTTCCTCCTTCCCTGTTTCTGACTTGCGCATCCGCGGCGCACCTCGGCTGTCGTTGCCGCACTCGGTGTGGATTTCGACCCTGTTTGCAGCTGCCGATGGTGCGGAGCGCGGCAACGTGTCCTCTGCCCTTCCTGTCCGCCTCAAGAACGTCAACGTTGTGCTGGAAGTGTGCTTGCCACACCTGCCCGAGCCACACTGCGTGCTTGTGTCCCTTGCGGAAGCCGAGTCACTGCGACGTGTGCTGTGGTCACCGGCTGCGTTGGCCCACTCTCGTGAGTGGCCCGCTGGCACCTCTGTTTGCCTGAAGCTCGCCGGGGGGCACACAATACTCGCGTTCCTCGCAAACACGCCACGCTCGTCCCCCATGCCGAGTGCCAATGATGTTGTGTGTCGGTTCCTGGACAACGAGTGCTGGTACAGTGATGCTGAGGTACGGCACCTGGTGTGCAGAAGGGGCTGGACATGCACACACGCCCTTCTCATGTTCCACGTGAACCACATGCGTTGTGTATGGTGATTTCTTTGTAGACCTGCCTTTTGCTGCGTCTGTTGGAGACAACACCGAAGAGTGATCGTGTCAAGTACTTTGAGACGTTAATGCGGTCTCACCGTCGCGCCAACAGCGTCTGGCGGGCGACACCGGTCGCGAAAGTGTTCACGCTAGACTCTGAGGTGTGTGTCGGTGGTGGTGCTCCTGAATTGAAGTATGTCGCGCTCCGCTCTGACATGTCACGCTGTCGTTGGTCGTTGGTCGTTGGTCGTTGGTCGTTGGCAGATGAGGCTTCAAACGCTGCAAACCAAGATTAGAGCGATCTCTGCGGCTATTCACGCGTGTGGCATGGATCTGCAGCAAGCTTGTGAAAGCATGGACACCGATCGTGATGGCTGGTTGTCCGTCCGCGAAGTGTCGGCATTCATGGCAGAACTTCAACTGGATGTCGACACGCACGATGTCGCGGACATGATGATGGCTATTGATATTGACGGAGATGGAGACATCAATTTCCAGGTGCGTACGCTCGAGAGTGTGTTTTTGTTTTGTATTTATTCCTTCTCGTAGCGTCGTGGCACTGACATCGTTTTGTGCTGTGCTTCCTCCCCCCTTCTTGTTTTTTGTTGGCAGGAGTTTGCTGTGGCGTTTACAACCGACGCCACGATGTTGGAGGTTGCCGACATGCCCTCGCGCAGACTAGGCTCAACGTTCATTTCGCACCACTCCATGCACGCCGTGCCGTCACATCGACGGCATGTGCCTCCGTTTTTCGCTGATTGTACCAGCACTGACAGTGACAGCGATGAAACGGTTGTGATGTTTGGTGCACGTGGCGTGGAATCGTCGCCTGGTGGCCAGGCCCCTCAAGCCACGCCAGTGGCGGCGAGTGCCGCGTCTGATGGTCGCACAAGCACCGACCCCCTCCCTGTGACGAACGTGGAACAGCACCGCGACCACATGCCACATGGGGTTCGCGAAACTGCTGTGGCTGCGCCAGATGTGGTGGCAGGCAGTGGTGCTCCTCAGTCGCCTGGGCCTTTGGCGGTGAGCACCGTCCACAGCGCGCAGTTTGTGACCAGCCCCGCCGCCACTCCCAACCTGGTTGCCATCAAGAGCGGTGCGCGTGGAAAACTGTTGGCGTCTCCGTCCAGCAAAGTGGCGCCTTCCCATACCCAGCCACGTGCTACCGATGCACATGATGCCTCGGTAACCTCTTGCGCGTGTTGTGTGATGTGAAGGGTTTGTCGCTACGGTCTGAGGTCGTGGTTAGCCTTACAAGCGTAACATTTCTTCAAAGCAGCTGTAGTGAATGGCGTTCACTGCAGCACGTGTCACAGTCCCTCTGCATGTCGCCGAGATCGCCCCACCCACCGAAAGGGGGCAAAACATGCACGGACTAGCACCCGCGCAACTGGAGGCAGACAAAAGGCACTAGCTACCCACCTGCTGACCTATGCACTGCTGCAGCAGATGCATATGTCTATTTCAAAACATATTTGAGTATTTGTGCAACTTGCAGTTCGCAGTCGGACGTCGTGCGCGTGCTGAACTCGTGTTCTGCACATCAACTCGCAGCGCAGCTAGCAACCACGCCCTCTGCACAGAGCCTGTCAAGAATGGCGTAGGACGTTACGAGAGATCATTTATCTGTTCCCAAGTGTGCATCATGTTGCGTGGCACATGGGCGTTCGGCCTCGTGGTGCTTGCAGCGAGCTTCGTTACCGCCAAAGCTGCAGAATGTGTGTAGCCCCATACCTTCCTTTCCGTGGATTCAAGCATCAGTCCTCACATCTCGAGGCGTGTGTTTGTGTTTTTGTGTCATGTTTGTGCTGAAGCCTGGGTTCTGATGAGCTCACCAGCTGTGCGACCCCGAGATCGCCAAGCGCATGCCATGACTTCTCTCGGCGATGGCTTTGTGGTATTTGGAGGTGCGTGCCCTCTCCATGCAGAAGCGTCGGAGACGCCACTCATTTGAAATCATTGTATGGAGATGTGCAACCAGGATTTGGCGACGCACATGACAACGATTTCCTTCAAGACACGTGGATGGTGCGCGCTGTGTGTGGCGGATTCACTCGCCCCCCCCCCCCTGACGTCCTTGTGTTTTTGTTGCAGTTCACACCAACGTCCAACCGGGGAGGCCAATGGACACAACTTGGCCTCAATCACTCTTCGCCGAGTGCGCGTGCTTTCAGCTCTCTTGTGCGTGGGTGCCCCCTCCCTGTCATTGTGGGACGCATGGTCATGTGATTCCGTGTGCCGTGACAGGCTGCACACGAAGCGTCGTCATGTGCCTTCATGTTTGGCGGTGTCATTCGAACACTGGGCGTTCTACAGGTGCGTGCCGGTGGCAACGCGATGCAACGTCGCGTCAATCTCTCTCCTCTCGCTCCTTGCGGGGTTTTTGTTTCTTCATCCGTGCTGTGCTTGTGGCTGCTCGCAGTACTACAACGACCTGTGGAAGATCTGTGTCAACGACGCATCGCCCGCCAGCGCTGTCTGGCAAAACATCGTGGTGCCCGGAACGCAGCCACCAAAGCGCAGTGAGCACGTGGCTCTCACCCTCGGTGAATCCATGTTCGTGTACGGTGGAGACACGGACGGTGGGGGCAGCCCCCTCCGAGTCTTTGGCGACCTGTGGCAGTATCGCATCGACCTGAATGAGTGGCGCGAGGTCATACCATCCGGCTCCACAACGCCGTCACCTCGTTTTTCCCATGCGGCAGCCTTGATTTACTCCCCTGTGTCGTTGAATGCGGCCTCACCATCACGCCGCCTGCACACCGCCAACGCGATTTCAGCTGGACCAACGGTGGTGGCCACCCCACTTTCCCAGCAGAGACGGCAGACACAGCACCTGCAGCAGCAAAGGGGTGGTGGTATCCAGGATGTGCCTGCAAGCGAGGACGCCAGCCTCAGTTTGGATGGCAGGCTGTCCTTGCTGCGTGGTGGTGTCCAGCCCGCGCCGCTTGCGTCCCGTTTGGCGTCGTCACTGCAGCTCTCGGTGCACCACCTGTTGCACACCCAGGCGGCAACTGGCGCTGGCACTGGCACTGGCGGCCACGGCCACCGCTCCTTTCACGCCACGGGGCAACGCCCACACACGCGCACACGCAGCAAGGCTCGCAGCCGGCGTGGTTGTGGAGCTCGCGGGCTGCGCAACACCAGGCCACACCTGGTGCGGCAGCTGGGGAGTGCGCCTTCGTCTGGTGGGGGGATCCCAATGATTGCCGTTGTGGCCGGCCGCACCGTGATTGTGAGTGGGCTGGGGCAGCGGTCAACAGAGCAGCTGTCAGACACGTGGCTGTTCGAAATGGACGGAGTGGCCAACGCCAGTTCACGTGTGGACTGGTGGGTGACGGGGCAGTGGCACTTCCAGCACATCCCTGTGTCCACCACGTTCGAGCGGCTGTACCATTCAGCCGTTGGAGTGGGCAACCAGCTGTTCGTCTTTGGAGGCTTCGCCCGGGTGTATGTTGGCCCAGCCTTTTTCACAGGTCTGGTGTACAGCGACTTGTTGCGTGTGGAGCTGCCCACCTCTCAACAGGCGTACGGCGGATGGCAGATCGCATCAGGGAAGGTAGATGACACAGCCCCGTCTGCTCGCTACGACCACCGTTCTGTCATGGTGGGGCACAACATGTTTCTGTATGGCGGCAAGTTCCAGTTCCTGCAGACGGGGTTGTTCCGTTTGAACGCCACAGCCGTCTCGCGCGAAGACGTTTGGGATTGGGTGCGTTGTGCTTCCTTCTTGGGTTGCTTTGGTCCGGGAATCACACCTACGTGTGTGTCCACTTGTCTCACCCACGTTTGTCAGGCTGAGGCTTCCGACTTTACTGTGTCCAACGATTTTGTGCTGATGAACACACACTTCGTGTTCGCGGTGGCAGCCTTCGCCGTGTTGTGCTGCTGTGCTGGGTTTGGAGCGAGCTTCAAGCGTTCCAGTCGCCGCCGCAGATTTAGGGTGAGTGCTCAAGTGCAGGCAGCAGTGCGCTCGCGTGCGTTGTGGTGGACGCCATGTTTTCTATGCGCGACGTAACGACTGGATGTACTCGATGATCGAACAGCAGCACCAGCAAGCCGCAGGGGTGGAGATGGGTGCGCCGCGGCAGCGGCAGCTTCCACAAGCGGGTGTGCCCACAGCAGTGGTTGCTCGCTTGCCGCACTTCAAGTTCTCCGCCACACCCTCCCCTGATGACAGCGGCGCTGGTATCGGTGGCGCTGGTGATGACCGTGCGGCAGCCGTCTCAGCCGCCGAGGTTGGGTGTGCTGCCGCAACGCCAAACGCAGACCCGCTGCAGCAAACTACATGCACGATTTGCTTGTGTGAGTTTGAGCGAGGGGACGCGTTGATCCAGTTGCCCTGTCGACACCGATACCACGGCGCGTGCATCGAGCAGTGGCTGCGTATTAACCAGGTGCGGTGTGCACGGCCTGTGCCTGTGGGTGGACGGAGGAAGGGGGGGCGTATGACATGTGGGACTTGTGTGTGTGTGTGTGATGTATGTGCGCAGACATGCCCTCTATGCAAGAAACGTGTGAGCTGAGGATGTGTGTGGAACGTATTTCCCCGTAGCGACGTCGTAACTAACAAATCACCGTTCGAGCATTTTTTCCCCCACCATTCAAGCACACCCTGCGCCTGGTGAAACACGGCCGCCATGGCACACGCCATGACACACATCCTGCGCCGCTGTTCCTTTGGTTGCTACGTTACTCCATGTCATCATCGTCGCAATCGTCGGCAAAGTCTGCCTCCCCAACACCCGAAGATGAGGAACGGTACACACACCGCCAGGCGAATGCAACACACACACCGTTGAAGAACTGTGGGTGAACCAGCGCGGGCCGCCTGGTTGAAATGGTCATGTTGCTCATCGGCACGTCATTCAAGTCTGTACCAACGCCACACGAGCGACACGCATTTCAGGGCTGAGGTGTTCACGCCGACATGCGCGCGAGGGTGCACACACGTCCCACCTGCCAAGGGCATTGCTGCCATCTCATTCGAAGACGCCTCGGCAGCAGCGAGATGGCGAGCATACGCCTCATCGGCCTCCATCATAGCTTCGTTCATTGCCTACGCAGCCCACAACTGAAGCCCCGCTTCCGCTTGCAGGGGAGGAACACATGCGCTCGTGACCTAGTGCCGGGTACATATTTGGTGTTGTGCCATATGCTGCACGGACACCAAGTTTGACTTCGTTTCGCAATCACGCTTGGTTACTGCGCTGACGACCTCGACAGCCTTGTAGGCTGCGCTGCCCTGGTTGGACACACGACACACAGCATAACGGGGTCCAGCTGGCCAGCTTGTTCGGGTAGCGGCTTCCCGGTGCGAGTGAGAGGGGCCATCTATCTGCCGATTCCAACCTTGCACCGCCGTTGGAACGCCAACCATGGACTCGAAGCCAGGCACCAAGCCCGCGTCTCGATCGCGCATCCCACGCCGAAGCCAACACACACTACCGCCTGGTTCACCCCTCAAACGTCCAGGTACTGTACCTCCACAGTCGTCCGTTGCTCGTTGCACCTTCTCAAGCTCCCTGTGTGCACTTTTCCTGCAAGCAGAATCAAAGCAAAGGCTTGGTCAGGCGCTTCTCGAGGCAGAACAACAAGTGGCAACACTACAGCGAGATAATGTCGTGTTGTGTGATCGACTAGAGGAGGCCATGTCAGCCCTGTCAGCTGCAGAGAGCCTCAACCGGCGAGTGACCATGGCACAACAGGTCCGAGCATGCCGTTGTGTTGTGACAACTGCAGATTGAAAGAAGCAGGTGCTCACTGTCGTGCGTCTTGCAGACTGGGTCGTCATCACAGCTGGCTCGAGAGTTAAGTGAAGCGCAGAAAACGCTCCAAGTGCAGCGAGACATGCTGCGTGAGCAGGCAGAAAGCTATCAGGCGAAGCAACAGGAGCTACGGGTGCGCATCGTCGATTCTCTCAGCAGTCCTGCCCTTCCATCCTTGCACTGACTCTCTTTCCCACACCCTACACACTTTCAGGAAACGGAGGATCGACATGCCACGACTGTGTTGCGTCTGGAGACCGTGTACGCTGCCAAGCGAGCCGAGTTCTTGAACGCTGACCGTACGACATGGTGGCCTCTGGCGCGCCTTGCAGCCGAACATCTGACACCCCCACCACCGCCGCATGTCACCACAGGAACCATCGCCCAACTTCGAGCGCAAGTGTCAAGCCTGAGCTATCAAAGTGATACCAATCGCGCCCGGCACGAGGAAGTGAGCTCACAATTGGCCGCGTCCACCAAGGAGGTAGAGTCACTGCGAGAGTTGGGAGAGGAGGTGCGTTGCGTTCGTATCCCCTGCCAGACGCATTGCTGGCTGCCACTGCTGCTTATGTGCTAGGTGCTGCACGATGTCTTGCACCTTGTCGTCACGCTCTTCTCGCGCTGTCCTTCCTTCAGTTGGCAAAGCAAAACAAGGCACTCGAGGAGGAAGTGGCTCGGTGCTCTGCTCTCGCGGAGAACGCCACAACTCGGGCTGTGAAAAGTGCGTGGGAGGAAGATGTATTGCGCCCCAGCCGTTGCCGCTGTCACTTAACCGCTCCGTGTTGGTGTGTTCCAAACAGGTGAACAACGTGCCCAGCGGCTGTCTACAGATCTGCAGCGCGTGACAGCAACCCTGGACAGCGTCAAGCGCGAAGCTGCCGTCACTCTCAAGGTACCCATGAGTTCTGTTGCGGGGTGTGGAGAACGCTGGCAATGCGACCAAAGTCACGGAAGGGGTGTTCCGATGCACGCAGAATGCCAAGGACAAGGCGAGAAAATCATTCACAAGCATGCAAGGATCGCTGAATGCCAGCATCGTGGAGCTTCAGAGCGCCGCGACGGTGATGAAAGACGAACTCGCAACTGTGTCGAGCCAACGTGACGCCCTCCAGCGCAAGCTTCGAACCTATGAAGGGTCGCCAACGACTGAACAACGCATTGCCACCCTCACGGCTGACGTACGTCCAGCATCGGTGGGGTTATGGCATGTGCGTGTGCATGTCTGTGTCTGCGTTGTACTCGGTTGTGTCGTGATGACAGTGCCGTTCGCTACCCCTGGCGACTCCAGCTGAAAAAAGCAACCTCCTCCCTGGAAGACACAACCCGTGAACGAGACGAGGCACGCGTGGAACTTGGCATCGCTGCTGCCAAGGCAGAGTCCGCTGCGCAGGCACGAACCCTGGCCGATGCGAAGCTTGCACCGTTGACGCGCCAAGTACAAGAGCAAACAATGTTGCGCGAGGCGGCCGAAGAAGCACTTCGCAAAGCCCGCGAAGCGGTATGCCTGCTCACTGTGGGTGAACATCATCGTTTCTCTCACCTGATGTTCCCTTGCGCAGCTGGTGGTGAGTCAACAGGAGAAGACACAAGCTGAGGAAGGACTGAACGCAGCAGTGAAGACCGCCGAGGACGCTGTTCGTAAGGACTTGCAAGCACATTGGAAACGGATGCGAACGGAGTGGGATGAAGTCACACAACTGGTCCGGATGTTTGTGTGTTGTGCTGTTTTGGCAGTGCAGTGCATTGGGTTCCTTTGTTCGTGACACGCTTGCTTTCGCCACAGGAAGTGGAACGGCGGGTGGCAGAGGAGGTGGAGCAGCGAGAGAAGCAGTTGGCCGCTGCCAAACAAGACCGCGAAGCCGCGCTACGTCAACAGAACGAGGATCTCGAACAGCGCCACTCTGAAGCCATGTCGTCCTTGGTGGTAGACTTTGCTTCCCGTCACGAGGCAACACTGGTATGTGCTGTTGAAGCGTGCATGCCACGCCCTGTGTTTCTTCTAGTGAGCACTTGCACTCACACACACACACAAACACACACACTCACCCCAACTCTTCTCCTGTTCAGGCATCTGAGCGAGCACGGTACGAGGAGCAGCTGCAAGCTGAGGTGTCGCATCGTGAGTCGGCGCTCTTGAACTCGGAACGAGCATGGAAAACAGAACGGGACCAGCTCCAAGCGTCGCTCTGTCATACAATCGAATCACTTCGCACGCGCCTTGTCTGTCACCGATTGAACAGCGTTGTTCAGCGCTGGCGATTGCGGCGTTTGGCCTTTGGCATGCGACGCTGGCGAGCACGATTGGTACATCAATCGAATTTGGTCCATCGTCTCTTGTGGCGTCGCCAAGATACGCTCCGCGGAAAACGGTACGTTTGGTGCCCAAGTGGTGGTGACGGTGGAATGAGTGCTGGTCTCAGAGACGCCGAGCTCATGCTACGTGGTGTGCGCTTGTTGTGTGGTGTGCGCGTGTGGCGGGATTTCTGGTGCCTGATCACAACGACCCAGACGCCGTCGCTTGTTGAGCCGCATGTTCCATGCCTGGAGGCGTGGAACATCAGCCCACAGCCATGTTCCCGCCCTGTGGCATTGTGACGGGGTTGTCGTGCTGCGTGATGTCATTCCAACCATGTGCCCCCCCCAAACGACGGGGTCTGCCTCTCCAACCACCCACACACAACCCCGATCGCCGCGCCAGTGGTGTCAACCCCGCGTGCCGGCACAACGACGGAGGTGGCGCCGCTTGTTTGGCATCGTGGGTCGCTCCAACCTCATGTTCTTTGGACGCAACAGCCTTCCCCTGCCACTCTCGGCCCCTGCGCGCGCCCGACCGACGCCCAAGCACCACACCCACCCCACCCACGCACGGATGCCGTCGACCCACCAGCGAGCAGGCAGCGCCGGGTTTGGGTTTGGCGGGGCGTCCAGGTTTGGACCGGGTGGCGATCGTGCGCCGCCGAGAGGTTCCCTCCGACGTGCGACGAGCGGCCCGCGACGGTTGGCCGTTGGAACCGCCGGTGGTCGAGGCAGTGGTCGAGGCAGTGGTCGAGGCAGTGGTCAAGGCCGTGGTCGTGGTAGTGTTCGTGGTGGTGGCGGCAGTGGTGCTGGCGGTGGTGCTGGTGCTGGTGCTGGTGCTAGTGCTAGTGCTGGTGATGGCAACAGTGGGTTGTCGGCTGTACCTGGCCACTCCGCGCCGCCCAGTATGATTGCGGACATGTCAGCCATATCGCGCGCTTCGTCTGCTCCGTCCCCGTGGAGTCAGGGACGGAGGTCGTCCGGTCCTGGGGATGCCACGGCCGCCACTCATCGAAGCACGTCCTGGATGACTTCATCGCCTGATGGTATCGGTGCCCAGGGCTCAATCTCAACACGCGGCGCCAGTGGTGGTGGTGGTGGTGGTGGTGGTGACTTGGCGTCAGATCCTAGCAGGTACTTCACGTTGGGATGTGTGGCACGCACTGTTTTCGGTTTTTTTTTTGTGTTGTTTTCTTGTTCGGTTTGACTGACGCCGCGTGGTTTGTGTTTGCGTGCAGCATCCTTGTGGTGACTTCATTTGAGAAATGCGTGGCCACTGTTCGTTTTGCGCACATCGGGCACCAACACAAGTTGAAACGGCTGCGGTACGGTGTGTGTGCCGTGCATGCGGAACACGCAGTGCATCTGACACTTTTGTGGTGTTCTCGTCAACCACGTTCCACACTTGCCAGGCGTGCTTGGCAAAAGCTCGCCGGCATGACGGATGCCTCAGCCATGGTGAGTGCCATGCGAGTCGAACAGGCCCTTGGGGAAGCCCTGTCACAAGTTGCGGCGATGCAATCCGAAGTCGCCAAGCTCCAAGGCGAGGTTCGAGCAGCAAAACGACGAGAGGTCGCGCTGAAGAGACAGCTTTTGCAGCCGTTTGTGTTTGGGGGTGGTGATGCACCCGCTTCTGCCACAACGACATCCGCAGACAGTAGTCAGTAGCAGTGCACGACGTCGCACCCGACCCTGCAGCAGTTTGGTTTCACGTTTGGGCAACGGCAATGGGCGTGCTGTGTTCGTTGCACGATCCCAAGCAAGGAATGGTATGTTCAGTTCAGGCTTTGCTCCACATCTACCCCCTCCATCAACCAAAAGAAAGCACCACCAGAGAGTGTGGAAGCAGCATTCTACTTTTTCGCAGCGGCTTTTCGACGCGCTCGTTCCGCCCGGCGCTGTGCCTTCTTGCGACTCGGAAGCTTCTGGAACAGGTTGTGCTTTCCGTAGGTGCCGGGACCTGGCACGTGCAAGGACTCGCGGGGCACCTGGCAAACACACAACGTGGGGTCGCGTCAGCAAGGTGAAATACACTGTAAGTGGCACAAACAACGCAAACGTAACCGCGTGGCGCACCTCGTTCAGGAGGCGACGCGCGGTGCCAATGATTGGGCGCGGTGATGTGCGTGATTGTGCCAACACCTGTGTCCCGACACTGTCCATGCGCGAGTACACAGGTCCGGGAGAGTGCTCTCCTTCCCTCACCACACCCGGCATGTACAACTTGGCCGTCGAGTTCCGAGTGTCGCTCCCAAAGTGTGCCACCGGCGGCGAGCGGTTCTTGCTCACAACTTGACGAAGCAACGAGGAGCCCACGTTCACCAACGCGTCCCCGCCCTCACTCTGCATCGTATCGCGCCAGGCGTGTACGGTAGGTGTCGTGAGACTGGCGCATGGCCCAAGGTGCATCCTATACAACACGTTGCGACGCCGTACCTTCCGAGTCGTTGACGTTGCCACAGACAACCCTTCACCACCAAAGGTGTACTTCGGTCCAGATGAGCCACCAGGTCGGGTTTGGTAACTGTGTTGGAGGAGTACACCTCATCACCACACGCTTCCGCGCCAACACTCTCCCCACCCACGCCAAGCACGCACCTGGGTCCGGGCGAATCAACTCCCAACCGAGCCGCATTCAACTCCTGCGACCCGGCGAAGATCTTGGGCGCCACACCCCTTTCCGCACGACCGAACACTGGCCGGGGCGAACGTGGCTTGGACGACACAGCCCCAAACCGTGTGGGACTGTAGCTGATGGTGTGAGCGAGTGGCGAGCTTGTGCGCGCAGTGTGCATGGTATTCGAGAAACTCGTCGACGATCGAGGGCGGCGCTTCGCACAACCAGACAGCACAACACAAGGAGGAAACCAACTTACAGTTCAGGCACATGCAGCAACACTACAAAGATGATTGCAAGATACAGACTCATCACACTCCGCGCTTGGCACATGGCGCCGGCCCCGATGACGTACGAGAGTTTCACCTTCTGTCATCAACAGTGGCATCCCTGGTACCCGAACTGGAGAGTACACACGACGTCGTGACAGCGGCGAAAAACTGTCACGCAACGGAGATCGCTTGGGTTTTTGCGGAGGGGTTGGCGTCTGGAGCTCAACATGCCACGGTGAGCACTGCGGGAGCTGCCCCCAACAGTTTGGCGCGCATGAAACAGGCCATACCTGCGTGTCCCGCGGCTCCGCGGCTTCACTGCCAGAAGTCATGACCGGAGACGCCATGTCGGATGTCAATGGGTCACTGGTACTGGTAGCCTGCATTTCCTGAAGCAAGGAGACTACATTGAACTCTTCGATCCGCGCATCTGCACGGATATTGTAGGAGCCAGGCCCCTGCAGGAAGGTTTGGTTGCCATCACGACAGTGAGAGGCAGCAAGGTGAAAAGCCGGCGCTCATCAAACGCACCGGCGCAAGATTGCGTTGATTGGGAGTTGCCTGTCGCGCTGACTTCGAGAACGAATGGCCAGGCACTTCGCCAACTCTGGATGGCAGGTTGTACTTGGGACCAGGTCCAATTGTCTTCGTCAATGTATCAGGCCGATGTGGCATGTATTGACTGGTTGGAGTAGTACGCCACCAGGGTCACACCTTCTGCCGTGGCACATGCAGGAGCACGATGCAACACTCGTACCGCTCAGAGAAACGCGAGGAAGAAGAAAACGAGAACTGTGGGCTTCGACGATACGACTGTCCACGCCGCAGTTCACATCCGTCGCTTCGAGTCTTATACACGCCCTTGCTGTCACCTGTGGAAGGCCTCACAGTTGTTTCATACAACCACGAGTAGTCGTGTGGGTTGGTCGATTTTCGTTTGCCCGGACCTACGTCCAGCTCCCATTTCTTTGTCACCTCCAACAGTCTTTGTTTCGCTGCTGCGCGCCTCTCTTCTGCGTATGGAGGATCCAACGCCCATACACAGGTGAAACTCCGCGCGTCACAACACGCACGGCGATGGAAGTCAACCACGCACCTTGCACGGCATGAAAGTTCCTCGGGAGCTTTCGGGGACTCGCTGCACCGAATGAAAATGCAGGTTTTGTGCGCTGGCTCGACATGGCTTGCTTGCCCAAACCACTTCGCTGGCTATTGTACTTGAAGCCAGGATTCAAACCGCCAGACGCCTGCATATGACAACATATCAGCATTGCACTTCAAGCCGGCGCCTGCTCAACGTGGCCAACCTACCGTCGTCAAGCCACTCCCATGAAACTGCTTATGGAAGGCGTTACGTTGACTGTTCCCCATCCGAGGAATGGGACTTGAGCGCTTTGTGGACGCAACTTGACGCCCAAGGGAACTGGTTGTTGCCCTTGTTCCTGGCTGGACGGAGGCGTGGGCATTACTTGCCTCGGCGTAGTATGAGCCCGGCCCTGGAGACAATGAAGGGCGTCAATCATGACACCAGCCCAAGAAGGTGGCGTCAGCTCATGTCATCGCACTGCACAGCCACACCCGCTCCTCTACTCCTCTACTCCTCGACTCCTCTACTGCTTCACTCCTCACCAGGAATATCTGCGATGCGGGGGTTCACAGGTTTCTGCGTGTCGCGCAAGCTCTTGGGAAAACTGTACGTGGGGCGGTCACCGTCCATTGTGCTGAAAACAACCGAACCGCAATACACATCACATTTGATGGTGAGTCCCATCTCTCCGAAACGCTTCACCACTGACACGAGGTTCACCGTGGAGCAGGGTAAGCTCCAGGTCCAGGCGAGTCACCGCCCAGGTTTCCACTGTTTCCGCCGGCATACAACTGCGAATCCCAGCAAAGGCAGAAATGTGAAGTCGGAGCGCGAGCGTGACCTGCTTGGCAATGATGCCGCACCTTTTCCTGCTCACTGAACCTGTCGCTTGAACCAAACACGGTTCGTGGTGCTGTTCCAAGGTTTGAGGTGGCTTGCGCTTCTCCGACTTGATTATGTTGGTCGTAGGTGCCGGGGGCGGGAACCATGGCGCGAAACTTCTGCGCGCGCCACCACACCCATGTCATGGGCCACTCACATCACGCACGCGCGCGCCTTACACCGTACCGAAGTGCCACCCTTTCCTCGGGTAATCCCGGCACCACCAAAGGAGTAGCCAGGGGCACGGGCAAGCACTGCATCGGCAACGCCATGCGTCGAGTCAAGCCCAGCACCAGCCGGGCGAGGCACGGCGAATGCTTCCGTAACCTCGTCCAAGATCGTGCTCAGGTCGTCACGGGCTGGGATGGCTAGCTCCGCTGTGCTCCCAGAGCTCACAGACTCGGACATTGGTGCACTGTGAGTGGCGACGTCCACGCTGCACGCCAACCAGACAGAACCACAGGTGCGGCACCACACACCCATTCATGGATCTTCTGCCCGTTTCGGGAAATTTACGCTCCCCAAACTACACGGCACAGCAGACGGAATGGCGCGGGTAACCTGCATCCCTAACTTGGCGCCAAGTATTTCTGAAATTAACAACACAGAGTCTGTGTCACAGACAGCGTGCCTCTCGACGCACCATCCAACGCGCCACTGCAATGGCGAAGGAACTCTGGGAAACGGATGATGTGGGTGCCTGGGTGGAGGCAGAAAGCAAGTACAACACAAACTGTGAGGCACTTCAGGTGCGATGGCCTGTGGTGGGGCCGTTCATGGTTTGTGGCTGACTGTCGAGTTCGCGCCAGAAAGGTGATCTTGTGGAGCTGGACACCTGGATGCGAGAAGAACTTCCCGGAGAAGTGTTGAAGCGCAAGCCTCCACACCTGACTCAAGATGAACTATGCCGACTGATGCTGTGGAAGATCACGCGTGGCAAGTGGTAAGCGGTTGCCACCACAGACTTCTCTGCTGCACGTTGTCCATTTGGGCTGACGTATTTCCTGCACGCAGGCGACCCTTGATGCATCTCGTGAAGCAGAACAGTAGTAGTGCTGTTATGGAACATACGAGAGGTGTGCTTAGCATGGTGTGAGGTTTCAATGCTTGATGTGACCTGCTTGTGCGGCGTCGCAGCGGCGTTCGAAGCGGCTCAAAGTGGGGATCTGAGACGTGCTGTCAAGGAGGCCACGAAACTGCGTGGGGTGCGTGTCAGTGGCGTACCTGCCGCACCATAAAGGTGTGCATGTATGTGTCGCGATTGGAAGTCCTTCTCAGCTTGGTTCCCGAGGTTGTGCTTGGAACCATGCGTGTTTGTTTGGGGCCAACAGGTTGGTCCAGCCACAAGCACTGCCGTGCTCTGTGTTGCCGACCCTTCTATCCCGTTCATGAGTGACGAGGCCATGGTTGGAGGTGCGTTCGTTCTAAGCAACAAGAGGTTTCAGCTCCTCCCCTCCTCCCCGGGAGGAGTTTGTCCTCGTGTGGACGTGACGCCGCGCAACTGAACGGTGTCCTGCCTCAGCTCTTGGAGATCGCAAGTACACGTTGCCGTTTCTTCTCAAGTTTACAGAAGCAGCCCGAGCGAAAGCACTTGCGCTTGGCGACGGTTGGACAGCGCAGCGAGTCCAGCAGGCTCTGTGGTCTGCGCAGGTGGGTGCATCCGGCACAGCCAGCAGCTCGCGCAAGGCTCGGTCGAAGGGATCACAGCGTGGGCAAACCAAGCAGAAGCGCAAAAGAAAGCGACAGCAAGGGGGTAAGGAGCCAGTCACTTCATACCACTGTGTGTGCCGGCTTCCATTCAGAAGTTCTCACTTTGCTGTGCGTGTGCAGCCGCACCTGGCGCTGGGGGCGATGGTGGTGCAGGTGGTGGTGCAGGTGGTGCGGGTGCAGGTGCCAGTGAAGCCGCCTCCGCACCACCTTCCGCAGCAACAACGAACACCGTCGAGGAGGGTGATGCTGGTACGCAAAGACGCCGTCGTAGTGCCCGCCTGCGCCGTCGCAAGCAGCAGTAGCGCTCTGGTCGAAGGGACTCGCGGGCGGCATATTTTCAAAACACAGAAATTTGGCACTGTTGGCAGGTGCTGCTGGGGTTGTGCACACGCTGACAAGCCACTGTTCCTTGTCACGTCGCGAGCATGGAGGTCGAGTACAGTGTCGCGGATGTGGTGAAGCGTGGAAACCCTGTGGTGTTCTTTGACATCACCATCAGCGGGCGGCCGGCCGGCCGTATCAAGATGGAGCTGTTTGCCGACAAAGTTCCCAAGGTGGGCACGGCTGTGGTGGTGCTGGTGCCCTGCTTTGTTTGATCACGTTGCCGCGTTCTTTCTCATCCACGCTCTGTTCCGCATGGCTGTGCCCGCAGACTGCGGAGAATTTCCGGTGCGTTCCTTGTGCGGTGTGTGGTGTTGTGGTATTAGCTCGAGGGGCCACTCACGTGGTGTGCTTGCTGCAGCCAATTCTGCACAGGAGAGTTTCGGTAGGTGTTCGGCTGTCTCGTGTGCTGGAGTGTTGGGGTGGGTAGCTGACGTGCTTCATTCCGCTGTTGTGTCATGAGCAGAAAGGCTAGCTTGCCCATCGGATACAAGGCCTGCAAGTTCCACCGCGTGATCAAGGGGTTCATGATCCAAGGGGGTGACTTCTTGAAGGTGCGCACGCGCACGCTGCCAAGCCATGTGGTTGGTTCCCTTCTCACTCGCACGAGGACCCTTTGTTCGGTTTGTTCGGTTTGTTTGGCAGGGTGATGGCACTGGCCGAACCAGTATCTATGGCGACACTTTCAAGGATGAGAGCTTCGAAATGAAACACACAGGGCCAGGCTTGCTGAGCATGGTGCGTGCTATGTGATGCTCCCGGTTCGTGTTGCACGACGCTCAATGCCGACCGCCCTTTCGCTGCTTGTCCAGGCGAATAGTGGCAAAGACTCCAACGGGTGCCAGTTCTTCATCACGTGCGCCAAGTGTGACTGGCTGGACGGCAAGCATGTTGTCTTCGGTCGTTTGTTGGATGATGAGTCCTTGCTGACCGTGCGCAAGATAGAGAATGTGAGCGTGCAAGGCGGCAACGGTCGTCCGAAGCTGGAGGTTGTGATCTCAGAATGTGGAGAATTGTAGGCCGGGAGGCTAGCTCCGTAGGCTGTCTTCCGCTCGGTGCGCCAGTGCCGTCGTTGCGAAGGGTGAAACGAGTTAATTGTGTGTGAATTCGTTTGGTTGGCAACTGCTCCCTGGACGGCTTGCAGGTGAGCAGCTGTCCCCACCATACCACCAATGCCCCCCGCCTACAGACTACAGCAAGTCGGGCTTTTGTGTCAAAAACGTAATACCAGCATGGACCTGCTTGGTGTGTGCCAACCGACTGATGGCGTTCTGCTGCTGCGCTCGCTTGCTGGTCACAGTGGGGTGGTGCTCGCGCTTCTTGAGCAGCTGCGGCACGGCACACACACACACACACACACACACACACACACACACACACACACCAGCACGACAAAACAAAAACATGGCAAAAAGGTCAAGGGCAAGGGAAGGCAAGGGCAAGGTCAAGTGACAGCACATCGCCGGCGCCACACGTACGTCTCGCTTGCGCTGCTCCTCTTGGTAGCGCTTGCGCGCGCGCTTCTTGATCTCCGCCCGAGACTCGAGTCGAGACCCCTGGCCATCCTCGCTATCATCACCGCTGTCCATGTCACTGCGCGGCGTCCGCACACTCGCCGCCTCTGCGACCCGCCGGCGCGTGCTGCTGACGCGCACGTTGTTGTGGTGCACCTTGGGGTCGTTGTTCACGTGCGGCGTCCACGGCCGCGTCTCCGTGTCGCCCAGAGACGCCGCGAACGACACCGTGGTGGACGGCAGCGCAAAGTCGCCCGGTCGGCCAGACGAGGCGCCGGTGCGATCCGCGCCCGCACCCGCACCCGCCGCGCTCACCCCACCGCCGGTGTCACCCGCTCCACCAGCGGAGGCGCCACCCGTGGCACCGGGACCGCCGGGCAGCTGCGATGCCGTACACATGGCCTCCAGCATGCGCACCAGCTTGCGTTCCGACGCAAGCAGGTTCTCGAGGGTGTCGCGCGAGGACTGGGGGGTGGG
>Ga0213833_1001213_pt1 | contig 19201 bp, 18 predicted proteins | sample SWATP21_FD_160575 | JGI IMG/M metagenome (GOLD analysis project Ga0213833, IMG submission 160575) | Coastal seawater microbial communities from Marineland, Florida, United States - SWA TP2 #1 | ecosystem: Environmental > Aquatic > Marine > Coastal | place: USA: Florida | collected 2016-08-14
ATCACCAGCACGCCCACACATTCGAAGTCAATCAATCGTACGTCCCAAACCCCGTTTTTGCGACGAACCATCACATTCGGGGCACGTAAGTCGAAAAACACCCACTGGGCCTGCGTACCATCATCGCCTCGGTCGGCGTGCAGTCGATCCAGTGCAGCTTGGACACCGGCGCGGATGTCATCCATGCCGTCGATCAACCGCTTTCTCTTCCGACTGCTCCAACTCTTCCGAACTGTTGCGAGTGTTTCAAACCCTTGTACCCACAAGTCTTCCATGACAATGATGTGCCACAGAACGCCAACAGAGCCGGGGAGTGACTCTGTATGAAGAATCTTCGCGGCGAGCGATGTACCACCGTCTTCCTGCCCTGCCGTCCATCGTTGGGCTCGATCGTTGTTGTGTGGACAAATCTTCACCACCACAGGTTGACTCTTCCAGGACGCACGAAAAGTTCCTCGGGTGAGGTGTTCCAGGAACACAACAATTTCCCCACCCACAGCAAGTTCTGGAAACACCATGTTGGCAAGCGTGTCCGGATCCACTGGCGAGGTCTCTATCTCCCGTTTGCGATAATGGTGACGATAGTGTGCAGCCAACGCATGAATCACACGTATCCATGCACGGAGGCTGGCGGCAACCAACACCAAGTGGCAAGGGTCGCCCAAATCCAAGTGAGACTGGGGCGCGGATAACTGTTCAGTCACGGCTGTCATACTGACCACCCCCGCGCCATGCAACACAGTGGGGCCATCAATGGCGGTCAAGATCATGGGGAAGTTGTCCACGCAAGTCACCTGGGTGAAGACGCCCAATTTATCCCGGCAAACGTGATCGGTATAGCACGCCACGAGCTGATTCCAAGGCTCACCACTGCCTACCCCGGCGTCCCCTTTCACCTCGATGATCGCGCATGGTGGCTTGTTCTCACTTGCTCGGCCTGAAATCGGTCTCGAGTACGGCTCACTGGCAGGGACCAACGCGATGTGAGCCATGCCTGGACTGCTGCTTGTTGTTTGATATACTCTGAAGTGGAAGGGCACGCCACACGCTGCAAATAGCTTGGGAAGGTGTTCCACCACCATGTTCTCCCGCGGCTTCTCTTTGGTCACAACAGACTTCATTGCGCAACACCAGTCTCGAACAGCAGTCATAAACTCATCAGTGAGACCAGTCGTGTTGGGTTCCTTCGTTGTTGTTGTTGGGTGTTGAAGATCTTCGGCAAAAGCACGGAGCATCGCGCTGCACGCGGTCACGGGAATCATAGGCTCGCTAACGGGGCGCTCTTCCTCCAACCTGTTCAGGGTGTTGCAGCGGACCATAAGCCGCCACATGGCGTGCCCTCGCAGTTCATCCCGCCAGCGATCACGCCTCCACAACAGTTGGTGGGTGCATCTACCCCGGAATGCAATGGCACGTTCCCCCAATGGAGGGTCCTTGGGTACACTTCGAAAGCCACGGCGTCGCAAGATCTTTTGCAGAGAAAGTTGGGCAATCTTCGACTCAGCGGCCATGCTTGCCGTGGTGTTGGGGCTGAGCAGAACGTTCTGGGTAGCTTCAAAGAACCGCGTGTCCAAAATTCGAAGTTTTCCGTCACGGGGAACAGCGCTACGCTTTGCAGACTTTCCCACGACGCCGGCAGTTTGAAGGAGCTTTGCTCTGGGATATCAAGCGGCATGGGATGGCGATACTGGCTCAAAAAGGTGGCTGTACACCACAATTACGCTTCGAGACAAGTACAGGCTCCGGTGCCTGGATGTTTGTTCCAGCGACTGCCCCAACATCAATGCTTCTGGCTGTGTTCGACTTGACCATCTGACAGCTAGCCACTGGTACAGTCCCAGTAGCAACTGGCCGTCTTTGACCTCAATGGTCCTGGTTAAGTGTACAACGAGCAGCGGACAGTCTGTGTCAGGATCGATTGGTCCTGAACCGAACCCCACCGCAGCAAACGTGATCTTGGGAATCGAGACGTGCGTGTGCCCGTGTGGTGGGCTGCTTTGTCTCTGGCGCCTCAGTGTTACAGTGAACATGGGCGTGTGAGCTGTGTGTGGATCAGGCTTGGCAGCTCTCGGCAGTGTTTCTTTGTGGACTTGAAGTATGATGCCGCGGCGGTTGCGCGGTGCGGCGCGCTTGAGCACTTGCGACTGACGTTTGTGTATCTGTTTGCTGTTTGCTGTCGATTGCAGTGAGCAACAGAAGCACAACGCTTGTGTCGGGATCAGTCGCATGCTGGAATTCGGGAAGAAATCCCCTTCCACGGAATGATACCGTGTTGAAGGCTGCGTCTCGTTCGTGCACCAGGTGCTATACCTGGAGCACGTGAAGCATCAGAGCCGTAGCACACGTAGCAGCTCTGGCCGCAGTGTTTGTTGCTTGTTTTTACGTCTGAGTTGAGTGCCGCGCATCCCACAGATTTTTGGTTGGAGCCGGGGAACAAGTGGCGACGGTGTATACGCCGTCACCAGCAGCTTCTTAGGCCTCGTGGCTCCGTTGGCTGATGTGGTGCGACTGGTGTTGACGAGGGAAGCACCACGACGACTGCCAGCAACTGCCACCCACATCCACGCTGGCTACCACTTTGGGCTTCTCGCTCGCCATATTGGGCACCACTGCCGTTGGCTTGTGCTGCGGCTGTGCAAACGGAGAAGGGTCGTCACTCCTGGTGTGTTTGGAACTCGTTGCACCTACGCTTCATAGGGTCATGTCGATCGTCGTCCCGCACCACATCGAATGCCCGCGCCGTGTCTCCCGTTCTGACGGCTGCCAGCCCGGGTTCGACGCAACTCCGGTCTTGGGCTTGAGTGCGGCCCAAGAATCGGGGCCGCACTGGCCAAGCTGAAATACCGCATCTTCCTTGCAAAGCACAGTTGCCCATACATACTGTCGCGTGTTGTGGGGATGAAGTTCGAGTAGAGTGTTTTTCAGGCAAGTTTTTTGCTACCATGCGCTTTTCTCGTTATCATCAGATAGCTGCAACAAACGAACACCCCCGCTCGCCTCCTCCTTCTTTGTGTCCTCTTCCTTCTTTGTGTCCGGCCATATGGGGCAAGGGTCACCAACACGCCCACACATCTCGAAGTCAATCAATCGCACGTTCCAACCCCCTTCGTCGCGACGCTGAACCATCACATTCGGGGCACGTAAGTCGAAGAATACCCACTGGCGGGCGTGCAGTCGAGTCAGTGCCTGTTTGACACCTTTGGTGATGATGCCCTCCTTGTCGCCTTCCGTCACCTGGTTCATCTTGCGAGCTGTTGCGAGTGTTTCAAACCCTTGTACCCACAAGTCTTCCATGACAATGATGCGCCACTCTTCGCCACAATAGCCACGGAGCAACTCTGTGTGAAGAATCTTCGCGGCGAACGATGGGTCGCCGTTTGCTGCCCACTGCTGGGCAGCATCGTTGTAGTACTCACAGATCTTCACCACCACGGCTGTCCCCTTCCAGGACGCACGAAGGGTTCCTCGAGCGAGGTGCTCCAGGAACACAACAGCGTCACCGTCCACGCAAACTTCCGGAAACACAAGGCTGGCTTGCATATCCGCGGCAATCCCATCGGTGCCCGCCGCTGCGACGGTGCGCCGCCTCTCACGATATTGCGCAGCCAAAGCATGAATCGCGTTTATCCATGCTCGGAGGTTGGCGGCAACTCGAGACAGGTGGGATGACTTTGGAAGACTTCCCTTCTCAAAGTGCTGCTCGGACGCCGACAGCTGCTGGACAATCGGTTCCATTCCGATCACCCCCGCGCCATGGTACACGTTGGGGCCATCCACCGCGGTCAAGATGACAGGAAAGTGCCATACGTCGTACACATACTTCGTCTGGGACAAGAGTGAGTCATCGTCCATCTCGAACTCATCATCGGAGAGTGAGGCATTGCCCATCTCGGCATCGTCATTGGACTCACCACCATCGCTGTATCTTGTTTCCCAGCGATTTCGGGTGACGTGATTGGTGTAGTACGTCACGAGCTGCGGCCAAGGATCACCAGAGCTGCCACGCTCCCCTTTCACCTCAATGATCGCACACGGAGGATCAAGATCAGGGGCTGGGCCATCCATCACACTGACGAATGGTTCAGCCGCAGGAACCAACACAATGTCAGCCATGACGTGAGATCCTTGCGTTGACCGGTACACCTTGTAGTTGAATGGTAAATCGCACGCTTTGAACAGGCTTTGCAGGTGCTCCACCACTTTGTTCACCCGCACCGTCTCGCGCCCCACGACAGGCTTCATGGCTTTACACCAGTTTCGAACTTCAGTCATGAAGCCATCGGTGAAACCAGCCGTGTTGCCTGTCCCCCTTGCCGCCGTGTGTTGTATCTCGTCAGCAAAATCTCGGAGTACCCCACTGTGGGCAGTCACGGGAATGACGGTGGGTTTGCACCGCGATCGAAGCGAACGCCTGTCACTTTTTGATGGCGCTTGCGCGAGGCACCCTTCTTGCCATGAAGGCTCGCACTCGTGGTCGCTTCTTTCGGGATTGTCCTCAGGTTGAAATCGCGGTCAAGTTTTCGGACCGCAGCGTGTCCAGCAATGAACTTGCGAATGGTTCGTCGTTCTATGCCTGGTGGCAGCATGAAGGAACGTTCCGGCGTTTCATCGTGCGCTACATGTTCACGTCCGCCACGGCGTCGGTACACATGTTGCAAAGTGCTCTGATTGATTTGTGACTCATCCTCCATCCTTCTCGAGCGTGTGGAGTTGATCGAGTGCACAGATGCGGCTGAAGACGAAGGTGTGGGTTTCAGGTGAGATAGGGAATGAGCACCCACCGACACGTTTCGATAAAAAAAAACAACGGAACTATTCAAATTTCCAGGCCACACAGCGTGGTGAGCCCCGTTTGGGGCGACCAGTTGTACCTACGACCCCACACCACATCACATGCAACGTTGGTGCAAGCAACCATAAGGCTAAACAAGAGAGACAGAAGGATGTGGGGGGTGGCTCCGGGCGGCGAAGCGAAGGAGAAGCCACCAGTTCAAGGCATGCCACGAAGCGAAGGGGTGAACAGCGGACCGATGCCAGCGGTTCAAGGCATGGGAAAGACCCACCACTGTGGAAGGAGAAACGAAACAGGCAGCCATAGCTTCATGTTTGGCTCCGTTCCACAAAAGCAGTGCTTTCCAATTCTAACACAGCTTGACGCCACGCCACATACCGTTTACTGCTACACATGTGTGAAACTGAGTGACATCATGTCACTCAGTGACATGGAGCAAGAGTGTGGAGTAATTTCAATTAGAAGTGCGAGCCACTGCGTGTCCTGTGGACTCCTGTCACTTGGACGGTCAAAGAAAGCAAGGAGACGACTCGCGAGTTTCAGTACGGTGCTCCTCAATGGAAGGCGCGGGGGCATGCACGGGAAGTACCTGTCCCACAGCCAAACACCATCCAAGCAGGCTACACAGCAGGGAGCCCGGAAGAGGCATCACTGCTCAGTTCATCACTCGCTGTTGCTATCCCGCTCTCCTTCCGATCTTCCTCCCTGTTGCTTGCAATCGTCGCCATGATGACAGTCGCCACGGCGACTGTGTGTGCGACGACCGCGATGACGCGTGCTGTGATGGCGACGGTGACGACGGTGACGACGGCGGTGCCGATGGGACGAAGAACGCGAGGGGGACGGAGAAGATGACGTAGAGCGCCCCGCTGACCGAGACCGGTGCCGTGGTTTAGAACGACCACAACGCCTTGACCGATGGCGACGCGGCTTGTAGTTGGACCCATGGGCACGGCATGGCCTTCAGTTGAATTGAGCAGACATGCGCGTTGGCCATTCGATCTGGACGAGCCTTGACCGGTTCGTGATGCGAAACAAGACTGGATGTACAATGTATGCATGAGTACATGCGAGAAGATGCTGGCTTCGGTACAGACAACATGTGCACGGTAAGTGTGGCGACGTGTTTTTGGGAATGCGTTGTTGGACAGAGCGAAAAGGAACAGCTGGCGGAACAGCTGGCGCAGATGGCAAAGCGCAAGGTTGGGCTGGAGGTTGAGCTGCTTCAAATCGTGCTGGGCCTCATCACCAAGGCAGGTGGCACGCCGCCGTCTTCCACAAAATTCAGAGTCAATCAGCCGAGCGGCACCAGTGTGAGGATGCGCAAGCACGTTGGGTCTCCGCACGTTGCAGAACACCGTTCCGTTGGCGTGAAGTTTGCACCAAGCACATTTGACGGCCTTCATCATCCGCCGCATGAGATCGGGTGTTGTCGACGGGACGGAGACAGCATCGACAATGGGCACCAAACCACATCGCGTCAGGTCTTCCATCACCACCACACGCCATCCAGAACCAGCAGCGCGTGCATCGAGACACGCGCGTGAATTGCAACGCCGTGAAGTTGCGTTTGTGAGGTGCCTGTACTGCACACTGCTTGGCCTCCTTGACCACTACTCTTGTAAGTACAGCCCTAAGTCCACACTGGCGGGAGCGTCGTTTACGAACTCCTACAAACACACACCGCCGCTGCACCGCAGCTACACCGCAGCAATCGGGTTCATCACCGTGACCATCTCCGTTTGCCTCGACTTGGATGCGCGGCTAGGCGGCGTCGAACCGCTTGGAGTGTCGGTGCCCATGCCGGAGTCGTCGCTGTCACAGCATCCGCACCCCAGGTGTTCGGCCGACTTGCGCGCCTCTTTCACGTAGTACACCACCATTACGGCCATGATGACTCCCAGCCACGCGATGCTGATGGTACCCACACCGCCGTCTGGGGAGCCCTCTGATGCGGGGAATGCCGCGCCAAGGTCCTTGTCAATGTACTTGCCGATGCCCTCTGAAACACCCTTGCACGTGTCGTACGAGCCACATAGCGACTGTGTGAAGCAGGTCAAGCGCGCTAGCTGCTTGTCGCCGGCGCTACCGAAGCAAGCGATCAGGATGATGCCCAACATAACCACCCCCATGAACACAGCAGAGGACTCAGCGAGCTCCGTCAGGGCTTCCTTAATGTCCACGCTGTTGGAGTCCGCTTGTGCCTCATCGATGTTCGCTGCTGGTTTCTCCAGCGGCGTGTAGTACAGCACCAACAGCCCCGCCGTAGCAGCCAGCGCCCACGCTTGTTCAACCGCCTCATGCCATCGTTCACAGCAGCAGCACGCCAGGCACGAGGTCAGGGCAATGACCAAACGCATGAGGCAGAGAACGAGTGCCACGACCGCGGCTGCTGCGAGTGTGCCCACTCCAAAGGCGACGGCGACGTCCCAATCCGGCTTCCCCTCGATCACCGCCAGCACGAACACGTGCCAGACCTGCAGAAAGAGGAACACAAAGTTGCCTCGCTTGGGGTCATCTTGGCATCCAATGCCTTGGTATCTGAAAACATGAGCACACACGCACACACGCGGCGTGCAAACGCGGGGGTTAGGAATCGATGCCGCCACGCAAACTTGTCACACAATGCGCATGTGGCACAGCCGTTTGCATCCTTTTGCTGCCCCCAACTTTCTAAGAGCTGCCGTAAAACTCGCATGGCGTGCTTGACAAACAGAAACACCAGATCGAGCTGAATGCGCGCGCCGAAATCCCAGCCTACCACATGACACGCGGCAGGCTACGTACAGGCCTCCAAGGATGTACACCACAATGAAGACGATATCCACCCACTCGTCGCCCATGTTGCGATGAACAAGCAAGCAGTGAACACAGGTAGAACACGGGCCGCCCGTGACGGGCGGCATGTTGCACACCGTGGACGGAATCCATGTGATTGATTGCACAATTTTGACTGTCTCGCCGCGGCGCGACGTGTCACGTCAATTTAGCACGGTCATCGTGCAGCAGTTTGCCGCAGTCTTGTCACACACCAACAGGAACTGGCGCACAGCTCCAGGATGGTGCTGCGGCTGCGTGCTTTTGCCGTCCTGTTGCTTGTGCATGCAGCACATATCGCTGTTGCGGGTGCCAACACAGTGATCAGTGAAACCTTTCAGCAGGAAATTAGTCATGACCCGTCTGTACCCTCGCCTGGCACATTCTCCCAGCGCTACTTCCTCTCCAACCCCACAGCGAACATGAAGCCCGGCTCTCCATTGGTGCGCACCCACGCTGTTGCGTTGCAGTTTGGATGGCCTGTGTTTCACCGTTTCCTCCCTGACGTGTCGCAGATTCTCTACATCGGTGCGGAAACCGAGACTGGGGCATGGGCTGCACAAGAAGGGATCTTCGAACCCACAACATGGGCGCTGGACGCCGTACGTTGGCACACGTTCGGCGGGAACCCACTCACTTGCAACCTTGCCTCTTGGTGGCGCGTGGCAGTAGGCTGTGTGTTGCTTCTCAGGCTTTTGTGGTGTTGTGGATCGAACAGGGCGGCCTCATGCTAGCTGTGGAGCATCGGTATTTCGGCGAGAGCCTTCCCTTCGGAAAGAACTCTTACAAGCCGGAGAACCTCAAATACCTTACAATTGAGAATGCCCTTGCAGGTGCGGTCGCCAGACATCCGCGTTTCAGTGCTTGTGATGTGGCCACTGCTCACACATTCACCTTCTGCTCACAGACTGCATCCAGATCCTGGAGCATGTGCTGGAGCAAGCACCCCACGGCTCTCACCCGGTCATGGCATTTGGAGGTTCTTGTACGTGGTTGTAGTTGCTACGCGTGAACATGGGGAAAAGGCAGATGGGGTGGCTTCGCCAGTACTGATGCCTGCGCGACTGTGGCTGCACAGATGGTGGCATGCTCGCGGCCGCAATTCGGTTGCACTATCCGCACCATGTCAATGCAAGCTTGGCGTCAGCAGCCCCTGTCTACTTGTTCGGGGAAGTGGCAAACTCAACATGGTGTGTCTTGCTTTTTGGTAGTCGTGTGCAACATTGCCCTCCGCTCATGCCTCTATGTGTCAGGTTTGACGAGGTTTCGGAGACTCTTCTGTCCTACAACAATGACGTCGAAACAGACAAGCACGACTGTGGGGTGAATGTCCAAGCTGAATTTGCTGCCGTGTGGGGTATGTTGGAGACTCCCGATCAGTGGGATGAATTGCAAACTCGGTTCGGGTTGTGTGAACCTATCATCAATGCCGCGGAGTTCTACCAACTTGTACGGCATGTGTGCAGGCGGCTTCTGGCTTTTGTTTGACACGGTGCTACTGCTGTTTCTGTGATGTACGCAGATGTTTTGGGCCAAGGAGGCATTCTCAGAGATTGTTCAGTTCTCATACCCCCGCGCCCAAGCCCCATGCGACGTCGCCAATGCTTTGGATGTTGTGTGTGGGGCATCTGTGGCAGATCGAATGCGTCTTGCCACCAACCTGATTTACAACTCCACCCAACCGTGGGGCAATCCAGTCTCGTGCTTTCATTTGCCGACTTCGGAATCCGCTACAGCGGCTGCTTTTCGCCGCCACTTATCGCTTGCCATGCGCAGGGGACGCAACATGGCTGTGCCTCAATCGCGACCCGCCTCGCGACGCCTCAGTTCCACCACGATTGAGTGGATCCCCTGGTCATACATTTGCTGCACGGAGTTTGTATTGCCTGTTGCCGGTACGGGCATATTCTCTGTGCCCGCCCCTTATGATTTAGCAGCCACGCGCCAGTACTGCAACTCCACGTTTGGTGTGTTCCCGGACCCATTTTGGTACAAAGAGTGCGTTTGCCCTGTGACTTGTTTGCTTTGGTGCCACTCCGCACCGTCCGGTTCCTAACTGTTTGTTGTGTCGCGCAGTTTTTTGTCGGCGCCCCTTGCCAACATCTCAGCGACAAACATTGTCTTCAGCAATGGAGGGTATGACCCCGTGCGTGGGTTTTCTCCGGCAACAAGTCTGAGCAGCAGTCTCGTTGCCATCGACATCCCCAAGTAGGTGGTGCTTTGTTTGGTGTGCTTCCAAATGTCACTATGGCTGACTGCCTCGCAATGTGGCAGGATGGCACACACATTCGATTTATTTGCAACTCAGAAAGGCGACCCCAAGCAAGTCGTGCAAGCTCGTGAGAAGGAGTGGAACATTTTGATGGAAATGTTGCACTTGTAGATGTCAACAACAGACACATGTTTACACTTGTCTACACGGCGTTCGCAACACGCATCTCTTCCGCAGTTGCAGTGGTCTGTTGTTGTTGCTGTTGGACCACGGCAGGCGGGGGCTTCGCTGCTGATTTTCTTTTTTTCTTTTGACAGCACGCTGCATCCACAACGATGCAAATAACAAATGGCAAGCAGCAGGCTAGGACCGGAGAGAACAGCAAGAAGTTCCTGTTCACCGCATCACCATTCGAAGCACACTTGTCACGCAGCGACTACTTCGAACCAAAGGACAATCCACGTACCCCCAGCAACTGAACACGCCCTTGGCCATCTTCCAAGCGCCTTTGGCACCATGCTCATGTAGCTTTGCCAGGAACACCCAGAAGCACAGAATCACTGACGCAAGTGTAAGTATTGCGGCGGGGATGCCTAAGATAGCCAGTAACACCATAGCCACAACTCGTGTGCATCCACGGTACGACGCATCCCCGTCCATCTGGCTGTTCGGGCAACCCCATATGTTCCACCATCTGGCAGTGTGGTGCACCAAGCGCATGTGAGAGATCACCACGGCGGACAGGCACAAGCAACACCAACGAACTGAAAATGTTCGGGGAAGGTTCCCCCATCAATCTGCACACGAATCCAAGCAGCTCAAGTGAGCACATGAAACCATACGCTGGCTACGCAACGAAGGGTGTACCTCTTTGCCACAGAGCCAACAGAAGTGACATTCACCACCATTCTTCTTGCACATTAAGCAGTGCATTTGGTTGCAACCACCTGCGCCCGCCGAAAAAGACACGTTACCAACAGCTCGAACGGCCTCACACTTGACACGCACTTTTCTTGCTCACGAGAGCACCACACTTTGGACAAGGCTTCGACATTTTTACAATCGCTGCTCTGTTTATCTCTTCCTCGGCGCGGTGTGCCCTTTCATACTCTGCACACGTTGTGTTTGGGTGTGCGTTGCTGTGCTTGAAGCAAAACTCCTTTCCACAGCTGCACAAGCACACACCCACCCACACACGCGTCAGTTCTGCAACAGGCGAGCTTGCTTCTCTCTCTTGTCAACACAACACAACACAGGTCACATCACAGGGCGTACTCATGGCAAGTCATGGCAGGTTGGGCTGCATTTCCGCGTTGTGTGGAATCGCAGAACGGACAGTGGCGGGTAAGTGGGTCTGCGTTACTGATCCACCTGCAGAGAGAGAGAGAGAGAGAGCGGACTCGTACCATGCGTGTTGGCATAGGCCGCAGTAGTTTCCCACCACCCACCCCTTTGTACCTTTGATACTGCTTCCACACCTCATCACTTGCCAAGGCCTTGACGTCCGATGCGTGAAAAATCTTGCCACAAGCGCCAGCAGGTGTGTGGTGTGGAGTCTCGATGGCATCCGCATCGTCGTCGTCATCTTCCGCAGCCCATGTGCACATGATGTGCACCTGGCCCTCAGAAACGTCTGCAGCCACCATTTCTCGGAGACACGACCGACAAAAGGAGTGGCCACACGCCGTCAACTTGTACGCCTCCTCAATCGGCACGCGGTCGAAGCAAATCTGTCGACACGTGCGGGATTGTGTGACGAGACCGAACACGCACAACACCACACGCTGGTCGCGGCCACACCTGACAGTACATGGATGGAACTTGACCAGCGCGCAGGACACGTTGGGACATGGCCCTCAACACGTTCCTGGAGCTGGCCTGGCCCAATAGACGCCGAGATCCTCCGCCGCTTGACACTGGCGCACGAGACGGCTGCATCTTGGCCTCCTCCTCAACCAACGGTGTTGACATCGTGGGTGCTGTTCCACCAACAAGCATGAGGGTGCTTCGGCCGTACCTGTTCAGCGGCAGAACTGGTCACACCGTGGGGCTGGGTGTGGGTTATTTCTCGGAAGGCACGAGTGACACAAGTGCAGAAACAGCTGAGGGCAGTAACAGCTGAGGGTCGTAACAGCTGAGGGCAGTAACAGCTGAGTCTTGGTCCAGCTGTGCCACGGTGCGAATGCGCACGCTCAACATACAACAGGATACCCAGCGCCCTGCAGAGTTTGCGCCGTGATTCCTCCTCTCCTGGCCACCATCGACACTACCTCGCGGAAAAGGGGCGTCACCAGCGACTAACAGGGACCTGTGTGCGCAGCAGGCGTACTGGGCATGATCTGCGTCAGCGCGCCTGCGTAGACCCGTGTGCAGTCCGTACCCCGTCTCTGACGGATGGACACCATGCCTCGACGGCATCTCAGCGTATGGCAGGTAGCAGTTGTATTGATGCTGCTTCTTGTATGTGTGCTGGTCGGAGCGACAGGTCCGTGGGTTGCTGGTTTGTTTTTTGTGTGGTCTGTGTGGAAGTGCGTGTTTGACGCTGTGTGGGGCACACTTTCAGAGTCGGAAGACTCTCCCTCTGCAGCACCACTTTCTAGTGGGGCGGCAGAAGTCTCCACGGGTGAAAATGTTCCCGTTGTAAGCGTTGGCGCGCCATCGCTGCACGAGGAGGGCGCGGAAGAGGACCTACTCCCTGCAGCAGAAGAGAAGCGCAGCGCTCTTGAACCAGACGTTGCCGTGCCCGACACTCCTGAGGCGTCGGGCGTTACATCCCCCGCCCATGCCATGGACACGCTACTTGCAGAGGGTGATGTCGTGGTGACACCTGGTGATGGGGTTGTGGATGCAACACTGCCAGATGCCAGGGCTGACACCCCAGCCTCCCCAGCCACCAGTGAACCCGCGGCGTCCGCCACAACATCCGCTGACACCGCGGACGCGGACGCGGCAGTCCCTACACCATCCTCGCATGATCAAGCTGCCTCAATGTTGCAGGAACAGCGTGCTTCTGAGGCTCCTGTGGAAGCTGTGGCGCCTTCGCCGCACGCGGAACCAGCGGATACGAGTGATGCATCCGATCCGGTGGAGAGCGAGCGTGAGCACGTGCCGGCCACGCAGGAAGACCCGCTGGCGGCGACTGACGATCCGTCTGTCCCTCTACGCGATGGTGCACAAGGGGTTGACACCGCCACAGCTGCAGCCTCTGCCCCAGCACCCGCTGCCAGCTCTGACCAGCCAACACCAGCTCCACCAGCTCCACCAGCTCCGGCGCCCCATGCTGGGACAGCGGCAAACCCAACGGGCGACGAACTCGCGGCTCCCTCTGCTGCTGGCAGCGAAGCTGAGGAGGACGAGCTCCCATCGCCTCAAGAGTACAAGAAGAACATGCTGGAAAAGCACTTCTCGAAGCACTTTCCGCCTCAGCCCGGCGCGCCACTGCAGCCCCAAGCCACACCTCAGCCGCAAGCGCACCAGCAGCACCACCATCAACAAGTGCCTTTGCACGATGATGCCGAAGGCGCAGCGCACGAAGCGTCCATTCATCAAGAGGATGAGACCATGGAGGTGCAGCACGTGAACTATGCGTCCAAGGATGCCGGTGCGGTGTTGCTGCGGGCAAGTCCCGAGGTGACTGGTGCCTCTAATCTTCTCGAATCCAACGCTGACAAGTACTTGCTGTTTCACTCCAACGACAAAGTGATGTCCTTCGTCGTGCAACTTTCTGAAGAGGTTTGTGTGCCCACAACATTTTTCGCCTTGCGCTGCAGCTGGAGCGATCCCGTCCTCACCGCTGTTGTTGGCGGGTGACACAGATTAAGGTTGAAAAGATCTGCTTGGCGAACTTTGAACGATACTCATCCCGGGTGGACGAGTTCGCTGTGTTTGGAAGCCAAACCTTTCCGGTGCGTCATGTCACACCTTCGAGACCCGCCCCCCGCGCGCTGTTGCCGTTGCTGTAACGTGCTTGTCTGGCGTCGACAGAAAGCGGATTGGGTGCTGCTCGGCAAGTTCTACGCCGAAGATGAGTACGGCGAGCAAGAGTTCGATGTCCCCACGCCTTCGTTCGCCAAGTTTGTGAAGCTGACAGTCGTGTCGCAGCACGGGAGCGAATTCTACTGCACCCTGAGCGAGCTGCGCGTGTTTGGGTCCACCATCGTTGAGAATTTGAAAGGCGACATGGAGACGGTCGGCCAGGACATTTTGGCGATGAACCAGCAACAGCTGGCGGCTCGGATGCTTGACGAAGCGGAAGCTGCTGCAATGGTGTCGTTGTCGTCCTCTGTTCCGGGGGAAGCACCCGCAGTGGACCCTCCCACACCTCCTGCGTCCGCGCAGCAAGAACCAGCGACCATCACCAGCCCACCTGCGAAGGACAGATCGCTTGATGACCTTGCTGTTGATGCTGCCAGCGGGAGTGAGGACGGTGATGTTGCTGTGCACGACACAGCCACACGCGGGCAGGAAGTCCCAAGTGGGTCCGCCGACGTCGCCACTGACGAAAGCGATGACGTTGCTAGTCGTGGTACCGTCATGGCAGAGAACGAAGCGCCTTTGGCCCCCTCAGTGTCACCCGACCCGCCTGCCGCATCACCAGACGCTCCCAACGACACGGTTGGGGTGCCCGACGCATCTGCTGCGCAGGCGACCCCTCCTGCTGAGGCGGTGAACCTGTCAGGAGGCAGCAATGCCGCCAGCGACGGTGGCGGTGACGATGGCGACGCCGCGAGTGTTGGGAGGGAACCCCCCACCCCCCAAGTCGCGGTCCCCTCGCCCCCTGGCGCCGCAACCACCGCAGAAGTAGAAGAAGTGGGTGCACACACTGAGGGTGACGCGTTGCAGGGTGGTCCGGACATCAGCGACACCAGTGTTGGCGCCAGCGGGGGGCCTACAGACGTTGACACGGGGACCGCCGCTGCCACCAGCACCGACCCTGGCGGCGACTCGGACACAGATACGGGCACTCCTGACTCCACGAGCGGCGACGCTGGCATTGTGGCGGAAACTGATGGCGCTGCAACTGGGAGTGACGACGTTGGTGCCGATGTTGGAGAAGAGAATGGTACCGCGAGTGCGTTGGAAGGCGCAGGCGTGGTGGCTTCAACTGATGATGAGAATGCTGCTTATGTGGAGTCAGCCTCCAACGAACCGACAACAGCCACCGGCGACGATTTGTGTGGGAAGGATACGGAACAGCCTGTGGCAGCAAACGAAAATGCCGCCACGCCCTGCAGTGCTGGTGCTCGTGGGGCTGGGGAACAGGACGCACACGATCCTCTGGAACCGCCGCCCAGCCCACACTCCCAGGTTAGGGAGTCTGAGGGTGTCCCGAACCTGCCCGAGTCTCACACCGACACGTCAGCCTCGCCGTGCCGGCATGAAGGGTGTGCGGATGCGAGCGACACAAGTTGCGGTGCGCCTCTCGTCAGTGGCAGCTCTGCCTCCAACACCGTGGTCAGTGCCGCGGCCGAAGCGTCTGCGCCAAGTGAGCAACCCGTGGAGTTGCGTCTTGATGCTAGTGAAACCACTGCATGTACAGCGTGCGCAAGTGGTGTTGCACCGGATGCGGAAGCTGAGGTTGATGTTCACTCTGGTGCGCCTGCGACCCCCGACAGCTCTGAAAAGGAGCCTTGTGTTGCATCTACTGGTCTCGACGAGTCGAGTGTGGCAGAATTCATCGCGGTGTCTGCAGTGGGTGACACCGCGGAGTCTGTCCTGGGTGAGCCGGAGGCATCCATTGCGCAAGACGATGCTGTGGTGGCGCAAGTGTCGCCTGCGGCCACCGATCCGTCTGTCCCAGACACACCTGTGGCTCCACCTGCACCAACGCCGTCCAACGCATCGACCAACACGTCGACGACTGGCGTGCCAGCTGAAACCAAACCAGTGGACGACATGCCCACGAGTTCACGAGGCGATGCAACGAATGGCAGTGTGCAGTTGGATGCACCTAGTGATGAATCCCCGTCGCCTCACGCTGGTGCAAGCGTACTACCTGCCTCAGCCTCTACACTCCCGCCAGCATCGAGTGACATCGCAGTTGCAGGAGAGACGCCCGCTTCTCCGTCCACAAGCTCTGTGCTTCAGCCGGAGAGAAACCAGGAGTCAACCGCCTCTTGTGGCAGTGAACGACTTCCTGTGCGCGGAACTGCTGACAGTAGTGCGGTAGCTCCAACAGGTTCACCTGGTGAAGACACCACGGAAGCATGCTCAACGGACGAACGTTGCGGCGAAGCAACGGCTTCCTGTGACTCGCCAGCGCGAGAGCAGGAGTCATTCGACCCAGAAAAGTCCGGTGAACCACCGCAGCCGTCGTCCCACGACGTGCCAGTGCCAGGCAGTGCCCCTCCCTTGCCAGCAGAGGCGAATGCCACGGCGACACCGGATCCTCAGCAGCAGCAGCAGCAGTCGCAGCCACAGCAAGACACAGCGCCACAGCAACATTCACAGCCGCAAGAAGAGCCGCCCCAACCAACCGACTCCGAGATGTCCACGCCTGGTGTCACACCGCCGCAGGCCACTGGAACCTCCGAGGACCAGACTGTAGCCGCCGCGGAGCTGGCACCGCCAATTGACAACACCGGCGTGCCGCGCGACGAAGAAAGTGCTCCCACAGCAGACCCCACAGATGTTGGCACAGGTGGCGCCAACGACACCACATCTGCTACACTTGATGGTGGGTGTTCCGAGAACAAGAACAACGTGACAGCCTGCAGCGAGCATGGGGACGCGCGCAGTGACGCCCCGGCGGTGGTGGTTGTGCACAACTCGACCGCCGCGAATGCGACCTCCACAAACTCCACAGTCACTCACACAGCCACCACTGCGACCCAGAGCAATGCGACCGCCAGCTCTGCAACTCCTGCTGTTGCACCTGTCGGTGTTGCACCTGCCGCTGTTGCACCTGCCGTTGTTGCACCTGCAGCTGTACCATCTTCGACTGCTCCTCCAGCGCCGGACCCACTTGCATCCTTGGTCAGCCGTTCACTCTCAGTCGGCGGTATGGGCACATCAGCGTTCAAGGTGTTGACTGACAAAAGTGCGTTTGTTTGTTTGTTGATGAGGTCAAGCTGCATGCCCCGTCTCGTTGCTGCTGTGCGTGTTGGTGAGGCCCTCACCTCCTGGCTTTGGCGTGGTGCGCTGTATGGCGTGGGTGTCTGGCTCGTGCGTACTGTGGCGGCAGTGAAATCGTTGGAGATAGACCAGTCCATCTTGAACAGCTACATGACCGAGGCCCATAGCCGCTACACAACCAAGTTTCAGAAACTATCCTCTGCCTTGGAACGTCTGCAAGCCACCCATAGTGCAGAAGTTCAAACCTTGGTGAGGTAGTTGCGGAGGATGGTGCTTGTCTTGCACATGGCTCACAGCGTTTTCTGCTGCGTGTGTGGGATGGCGTCAACAACAGCACAATGAAATTGAGGCGTTGACTGCACACTTGGAAGAACTCCGCCTGCATGGGGTTTCTGAGGGCGAGGATGAGCCTCCATCCGTGGCGCAAACACAACCCGTTGTCAATGCTTTGGACCAAGCTAAGGCCAATGCCCGGCTTCTAGCCGCACTTGCTGGCGCCAATGAAGACATCGAGCAGCTGCGCCACCTGGTGACGCTCTCCATGGCTGTCGCAGTTACGTGTGTGCTGGTTCTAGCCGCCGCGGGTACCGTCGTGTTGCTGTGGTTGTGCACTTGCCCCTGCCGCTGTGGCAGGCGCCTAGCCACTGCCGCATCCCCCCCACAAGGTTTGGACACCACACGACTGATGGCCACGCCACCCTCGCGAAACGGCGTTGGATCATCTGACGCTCCCTCGAGTACCGGCAGTCGTGGTCGACGCAGGCGGGGTGGACGGGGCAAGTAGCACACATCACACTAGGGAAGGTGTGCCCTTGACCAATGATAAAGCGGAGCGTTGCAGCTGTGGATTTGTTGTTGTTGTGGTTGATGTTGTTGGTGTTGTTGGTGTTGTTTTGTTGTTTTTTCGTCGCGTGCGCATCATCGGTGCGTAGGAGCTGTTTTGAGTCGGTGTACCACCCCCTGAGCGTTCTTTTTTCTGCCCGGTGGGCTTCCTCCGTCACGCAGTGGCTTCGCCCTGTTTTGTTTTTCCCTCTTGTGCAGTTGTTTCGTTGTTCCTTTCCTCCCCTCGGCCGAGGGGCCCGTCCAGTCTGCACAATGAGTCTGTTCGAAACCCGTTTGTCTGGGTGTCTGTGCCAAACTAAGACGGATGAATGTACCTGCAGCTGCTGCTGGAGAACCGAAAGGTGTCTTACATGCACGCCCACACACTGTGACAACCGAGCTCCGCCACAGCCCTTTGCTTGCGACCCGCAACCTCTAGAAGATGTGTGTCGCCTCGTCCACATCAACAAGTGTGCCAATGATGCGCTCCGCGTTTGTTCCAACGGATCGCGCAAGGTCTCGCTGCAAATGAACGTCAAGGGCCAAGTACCTGAAGGACGACCACAACCACGATTGTGGGTGAGTGCATTGCGTTGCCGGCCCATCACCATGCCTACACAAACAAACACGTACTTCCACAACAGCACTCCGTCCGCAACATTCTTGGCCCTGGAACGACGAAGGCCCCACCGGGGCTGGAACAGCCGGAACCCTTTCGGGTTGAGGCCACAATCTTGCGGCAACGCGTGTGTCATCAGGGTCTGCAAGGTGGCCAGCCGCTTGAAGTCTTTCTCGGCCATGGGAACGAGCTCGCCGATGGCGCCGTCCAGGGTGCCGAACCACACCCCGAAGCGTGGCCGCTTCTCAGCGGCAGGCAGACGGAAAGCGACGCTTTTTGTTACAACCGCGCCGAGATGGAAGTCGGCAACGGGCTTTAGCGTCGTTCCAGACTCCGGGGCGTACCTGTCATCACCGCGTACGACAACAGACCCACAGGAAGACAGGAATCGTCAGATGAACGGGGACCACTCATCTGACACAGGTGAAGCTATGGCGTGATATGTGTGTGGCCACGGAGTGGAGACGCACTGCAGGAGTTGAACATTCTTGTCCATATCGGTAGCAACAAAGCTGAGTTCCGGCTCGTGTATCAAAAAGTTGGTCGACGCTGTCAAGAGGGGGTGGTTGTCCTTCGCTACAAGCACCAAATGAAACTCCACGTCCTGTTGTGGGGTACCACGAGTGAAACTGGAGATCGGAGACACGCATGCACACCTTCAACCCGGTGTCACCGAAGCGTACCTTCCACCTCAGAAAATGCACCGACTTGAACACATCAGCAAACAATACAAGATCATTGACCACGTTCAAAGAAACTGCTTGGACGTATGCGTCATAGAAAGCGCACGGGAGCAGTACTTCGTTGTGCCATTGATACACAAACAACTGGGAGGGGCACACAAAAACACACGCAACGGCGGCGT
>Ga0213833_1001216_pt1 | contig 19152 bp, 34 predicted proteins | sample SWATP21_FD_160575 | JGI IMG/M metagenome (GOLD analysis project Ga0213833, IMG submission 160575) | Coastal seawater microbial communities from Marineland, Florida, United States - SWA TP2 #1 | ecosystem: Environmental > Aquatic > Marine > Coastal | place: USA: Florida | collected 2016-08-14
GGGGGGGGGTGTTGTGTGCCTTGGTTTGGTCTCACACTGCGAGATGCACTCAGGTTCGAAACTACCAAAACCGTGCCGACCTGGTGATGTATGACTTCATGCATGTACACAAGTATGTGTTTGCTCCTCACAAAGGTCACATTCTCGGTCACACCTTCAAGTTCAAGGACTATTGTCCGAAGGTGTTCCGTCACCTGCGTGAGCGCTTCGGTATCGACGATGCACAGTATCTGGTTTCCTTCAGGTTCGTCGGCAGACATACCTTGACTGTCATAGCCTGATGTCCTCACATGCGTGTTCTGTGCCACAGTGGCAAGTTCAATTTCATTGAGTTCATTTCCAATTCCAAGTCGGGCCAGTTCTTCTTCTACTCTCACAACGGACGGTTTATGATTAAAACTCAAAGCGAGATCGAGTCCAAGTTCTTGCGGCGCATTATGCCGCACTACTACCGAGTGCGTGCGGTATGGTATGTTGGGCGTCAACTCGTGTGTCTCACGCAGCGTTGGTGCCCTCAGTATGTCATGAAAAATCCCCACACGTTCATCACACGCTTCTATGGGATGCACCGCTTGAAGATGAATTATTTGGGTCGAAAGCTTCATTTTGTGGTGCGTCTGGTGTTGTTGGAGCAATGTTGCTGCGTGGGGTGTGTGATTCACACCCATGTCGCGCAAGCAGGTCATGCAATCGGTGTTCGAGGGCGACCAAGAAATCCACGAGACCTATGACTTGAAGGTCTGTGTGGTGGTGGTGCCGTGTGGTGGTCCCGTCGTCCAGTTTGGGCTTGCAGGGCGCTCACATGCTTCGGCGCCTTATGCAGGGCTCCACCCAGGGCCGTGCCGCCACAGAGAAGGAGAAGGCTCGAGGCGCGAACAAGTGTGTGTTCAAGGACTTGGATATGATGGAACGTGTGCGAGAACGCGGCAAGCTTCACTTCGGTACAAAGCGTCGTGACTTTTTGCAGCAAATCGAACGAGATGTCGCGGTACGTGCTCACTAGGGCAATTTGACTGCACTGTGGGGCGCGCTCACAAATGGTGGTGGTGGTGGTGGTGCATTGCACCAGTTTTTGGAGCGAATGAAGATCATGGACTACTCCCTGTTGCTGGGTATCCACTACAAGAGTCGCAGCCGCGAGCGCGGAATGCGGCGACGATCTGTGCAGCTATCGGCCGATGCGCTGTGGGAAAACGCCATTGCGCTTCGCGCGCTGCGCAAAATGCACAAAAACGGCAAGCTTGATTCAGTCAATGAGACAGCAAGCAGCGGCGGCAGCAGCAGCGGCAGCAGCAGTGACAGTGGAGGCGAAAGCAACGCCGGCAGCAGCAGTCGTCAGTCACGGGGCGGGAGGGCGAGCATGATGTCGTCGTCGCGCCGTGGTGGCGCTCGAACGGCGGCTGTGGCGCGAAACAGCTCACGGTTAGATGTACAAGGGCGGCGTGACGGCAACAGGCGATCAGGTGGGGGTCGTGGTGCCGGCGGTCGGGGGACAGGTGGTCGCGCGCGTATCATTGGTGGCCGCCAGGTGCGCAACAGTCCAGGCGTTGGCCCTGGTGGGAAGGGCGTAGGGCTGCGTGCCGTAGCCTCCGCACATGCTGTGGTACCCAAAGCACGACGCCGGCGTGGCAACGACATCTTCACGCACGCGGACGACCTCACCATCCGTGGATCGACTGCTGATGGAGAGTATTGCGACGAGGTCTACCACATGGGCATTATTGACATCCTGCAACAGTATGATACCAAGAAGGGCGTGGAGACCCTGTTCAAGAGCTTGCTCTACAAGAAGGACACGATCTCCTCCGTGAACCCCAAGCAGTACGGAGAGCGCTTCATCAAATTCATGGCTGACATCACCGCGGCGGACTAGTCGGTTGCTGCTGCTCTTGTTGTATTTATGGATTTGTCACTATTTTGGTATTTTCCAGTAACACCCACGCTCCCAACTGACAACCCTTCCTCCAGCGGTTGTGCATTCATTCTGATATCGTTGCCTTCTCGTGCTAGCCTTCCCCCCCGCTTTACTCCAATCAATTCAGCGTAGCCATGGGCAATGACATGGGCAAGGGTGCCAACCGGATGGCCATCGCTGCCATGAGCCACGTTGTGAAGTGTGCGTCACCAAGCGTTTGCGGTGGTGTTGGATGCGTAGGACGGTGACTTGACACGTGTGACCCTGCAGTTGACAAGGACGAGCTCCTGGCCTTGCAGAAGCAGTTCAACAAGCTTGCTCACAAGGATACACACAACGACCACACCATTACACGAGCTCAGTTCCATGAAGCCCTTGGACTGGTTGGCATTCAGGAAGCAGGTGCGGTGGTTGTTCTTTGGATGCTTCCGCGTTCCCCATGTTCTTCTCACCCGGCTTCCTTCAGATAAGGAGATATTGAATCGCATCTTCACCATGATTGATGAAGTTGGCGATGAGCAAATCAACTTCAAGGTAGCGTAGGTGCCGTTATGCTTGTGGTGCTTACAATGATTGTTGACTCGTGTGTGTACAACAGGAGTTCATCTGTGGCGTGGCTCCAATTGTTCGAGGTTCTTTGATTGAGCGCCTTGAGTGTGCGTTGCACATCGTATGGTTGATATTGTGGTGTTTTGGGGACCTCACTTGGGTTCCTTTCTCCTGTGGCGCAGTTGCTTTCCGCCTCTACGACTCCAACGGCGACGGGTGAGAAGAGCGGAGTGGCTATGCATGGTTGTGTCTAATGGTGTATGGTGTCCGTCTCCCATTTTCAGCAAAGTCACAAAGGACGACTTCAAGTCTGTGTTGACACACATGAACTCTGCCATTAGCTATTTTGGTGACGAGACCATTTCGGAGGCGAAGGTGAACGAGATCGCCGATTCCGTTTTCACGGAGTTTGACCATGAACATGATAGCACGCTTTCCTACGCAGGTTGGTGCGCCCTTTGTGTCCAGCATATTGCGTTGCCAATGGTGACAATAATGTCTTGTTTGTTTCAGAGTTTATGGAGGCTGTCGCCGCTCATCCCCACATTGTCGAGTTTGTGCGTGGTACCCCGGCGAAGGCCAAGACAAAGGATGAAACGAAGTAAAGTAGTGTGTGCCGGTGCGCGCATTCGTAAGACACATTGTTCGAAACAGCTACTGCTTTGTCCCTCGACGATCTGATGGAATCGCACTCATATCCATGATACCTTGCATGCGCTGCTCTTCTGTCGGTCTTGGGATCTCATCACAGGGTCCCCAATACAGCGTCAGTTGGTTCAAAGGCCACACCTGGCAATAGGGCTGAGAACACAGTTCGATAGCCACGTGCACTCCACACATCTCGCACTTACCCTGGCAACCAAACGACCCTCCACTGTGCCCATCGGAATGGGTCCGTATCTCCGCGAATCTGTCGAGTTGCGCGAGTTGTCTCCTTCCACCCACACATGGCCCGGCGGCACACGAATGCCTCTGCCTGTGCGTCGAGCTAGCTCTGCGACTTCCTCTTGTGTTCCAGCACAAGAATGACCGACCACGACCAAGTCACCTGGCTGGAGATGACGGCGCACGACGGGGGTATGAGCCTCAGTGTCACTTCTCAAGGCCCAACAAGCGACGAACCAATGCGATCACCCGCTTGCAAACGCGCTCGTTGCCTCGGACTGGTGAACGCGCGACAATCAACTCTTTTCGCTCAATTGGCTTCCACCGTTTTGTGAGCTTGTCAACAAAGACTACATCCCCAGTGGCGTTGAATGTTGGAAGCATCGAAGGCCCTTGGCACTGCCACAAGCAGAGTCATCAGACATGCAGAATACGTGCTCGTACAACAGGTGGTGATTACCTGGATGAATTGGCCCACGAGCGAGAAGAAGGCGTATCCAACGCCTGCAAACTTTGCTACAGTCCACAGACTCTCTGGCAGAGGCAGTGCGGCATGGATCCGCCGAGATGCCATGGTGAATGTGCTGGCGGAGCGTGGCGTGCTGCCATGAAAAATGTTTGTGCTGTTGTAAGATACCATAATACTGCTGCTGCTGCGAGCGCTACTGCACGACTGCCTGCGCGACTGCTGTTCGAGTGCAGCTGCTGTTAATCCTGTTGTTGCTCTGGCAGTGCTGCCATTGCGGGAGGGGCATACTGGTGAGGAATCGACGGCACAGAGTGCTCTTGCTCTTGCTCTTGTTGCCCCCAAGGAGCGCACCCCGCGCTCGCCCTGCCACCACCGGCACCACCAACTGTCCTGGCTCCTGCACCAGCACCAGCACCAGCACCTGCACCTGCACCAGCACCAGCACCTGCACCAGCACCAGCACCTGCACCTGCACCTGCACCTGCACCTGCACCTGCACCAGCAATGGCTGTGTGGTGAACTGTTTCGCCGTCAAACAGCCCACGTTGCACGTGGAGAGGGGGGGCAGCCCACATATCAGCATCTTCCAACGCTTCCGCAAGAACCCTGTTGTTGACGCCTACGACGGCAGGCCAGCGATCCGTCGGCATCACAACCTGCCCGCCACATGGTAAGCAACGCTGAATGGGCACACGGGGCATGCGCATACCTCGTGACACTTGGTGACAACGCCAACGGCGAGCAACGTGTTGTTGTCGAGAATAGCGACACGCCCAATGGCTGGACAATTGGCGTACGTATCCACTGGGGGAAACTGTGAAACTGCACGTGAAAGACACCTCCCGACACCATCGAGTGGAAAACAAACAACGTACATAATGGCGCCCACTGAAGTCTAGCACGCCTTCTTTTCCTCGCGAGTGCGCAATCTTGACAGTGTATGACTGCACCGGCTTCCTCCTGCTGTGCCTTTCGCGTGCGAGGGCTACTACGGGATTTTCTTCTTTCAGTACCAGTTCACACGGGCCACAGAAACCATGCAGGTACCTGAATACACACAGTTGTCAGTCTCGAACGGTGCTGCACACAAGCAGGCGTGCGTACACGGTCGGGTGGCGTGGCCGCTTCGGCGTGAGAGCAATCCATGCTAACTGCGAGCACACAACCATGAGAATGAATGCATGTCACCAAGTCACTACATGGGTCAAACCTTTGCTGTGAACCTCTTAACTGCCTTCAGCACAGGCGCTTGGCAGAGAACAGCGCCATGAGCACGGGTGCACAGCCAATTTTGGAACACTCGTCGCCATGAAACATGGCCTGCTTTGGCTGCTCGCCGGCAACATGTAGCATCAAGCCGCAAAGTTAGGAGGTCGCCAGGTCCAGCCTCACGTAACAAGCCTTCGCGTGAAATGGGTTCTTTCGGACAGCTCGCCCCGACCCGACGCATGCTAACCACCATCGCGGCCATGGACGAGAGCATGCCACGCTCGTTCGTTGCGGTTGTTCGCACGAATAGAGTGGTCCCGGGCGTAATCACACCCTGCGCAACATGGCCTTGCACAACCCTGGGTTGAGGAAACGTTTGAGATACAATGAATCGGACGGGCATGTCACGCAACCGACGCGATTTGGGATACTTGAGGGTGTCGAGCAGGCTCGCCAAGCATGGCCCAGAGTACCTGAACCGCCAGCCATCAGACTCATCCCCACCATCACCACTGCACACACACAACGGCTCCTGTCACACACCACACGGAGGAAAAACGCACCATGGCATGTCTGACGATGTTGCAAAATGCTGCCACAAGTTGTCACCAGACAGCGGACAAACAGGCACCGCAACACTGTGTGCGGCGCCGGCCTTTTTCGCGGTCTTGAGAAGGGAGTGCACCGCGGTCTCATACTTTGCCTGCATAACATATCACATTAGGCCAATCATGACCCCAATCCCGACTTTCACCACCGGTAACCATGGACCAAGTGGTCTTACCTCTTCGTACCCCTCGGCGTGCATGTCCACCACCGCGAAAACAATGCGGTTGGCACCGAACGTGGTCGCAAGCTTCATGTGCTGCTTGACATCGGTCCACAGATGGTACGCTTGGGTCACACTCACAAATATCAACGCGGCACGAGCCTGTTGTATCCCAATGACTGTACGCTTGACAAGAGATCTGGCAAGCGGGGGAAGGATGAAAGTGACATCCGACGCCTCGAGATCACAATCCGTGTACACGATGTCGCCGGCAGCTGTGACAGTCGTGAGCAGAGCGCAAAGCGGCGACTACAAACACACGGAGTACCTTGTCGACGTCTCATTTCCTTCTCATCGAAGTCAGGATTCCTGGTGCGCAGAAAATGTCCTGCAACACGAACAGCAGAGGCGTCACGCACACCCAACACAACGCAGCCAGCGGAAACGTCCGCACCTAGCGACGCATCTTCGTTGCCTAACACAACCACGCATTTTCTCACTCGATCTACCCTTTCTGTGTCGATTACTGCGGCTCCTGGTGCCACCGGCATCGTTGCTACGAGATGCCACACGGCAGAGGCTTGGACACTTGTGCAGCAGGCTGGAACGTGTGATGTCACTAAAAAACACTTTTGGCTCTCTCAATCCTGGCCGCATCTCGCTAACCGCTTCCGCAGTGACAGTCAGTGCAAGTCTTGTCACCGGAAAAGGGAAGGGTTGTACACCCCGTCACGCTTGTTGTTGCTTCAGGTGTGTTGAGCATCCTTATTAGTTATCGTTCCCGTAGATATAGCACGGTCACCTTCGTGAGTGTCCCTCAGGTTCAGCTCTCTCCCCCGTTGCCATGCTTCGCGCCACCCGGCTGGGTACGCCTCACACCAGACTGCCACTGCTGTATACAACCAACCACCTGCGCGTGATCACCAACCATTTTGTAACGATGTTGATATCCTACAGGCTTCGGCGCCTGCCGCCTTGGGGCACGCCAATTGTCCACTTCCACCGCCGTGCACAAGGACCGTCTGGTCGCTCCTCCGATGGTCTTCATCAAGGGTGAGGAGATGACCCGCTACGCCACACAGTTGATGATGGACCAGTGGATTGAGCCTCATCTCGATACATCGGCGTGGGAGTTTTTTGACATGAGCTGTGCCAGCCGTGACGATACGGAGGATCAGGTGGGTGGCAGTGCTTCCGTCACCGTTGATCTGCTAGTGTCTGACATGCGCCTATGACCCTTTGTTTCGTGCCCAACAGGTCCTTCACGACGCCATCCGTGCGTTGACAACCTTGCGAGCAAAGTTCCTGTTTCGTTGCGTTGCTTACCGTGTTTGTGTGACCGTACAGATGCTGGTTCGCGACTGAAGGCCATTTTCAAGGAACCAACCATTACCCCAACAGAAGTGCAAAAGAAGGAAATGAACCTGAAGAAGGCCTGGGGGAGCCCCAACGGAGCAATGCGTCGTGGTTGGAACGGTATTACGATCAGGTGCGTTTCGGAACGTGGTACTGGTGCTGGTGCTGGTGCCCAGCTTTCACCCGTGCTGTCCTGGCAGCCGTGACACCATCCACATCGACGGCCTGGAGCTTGGATTCTCCAAGCCAGTCCTTTTTGAACGTCATGCTGTTGGTGGCGAGTACGGCGCTGGCTATGATGTGGTCGGCCGCGGTCAGTTGACGACAATGTTCCAACCCGAGGTACGTGAGCGGCGCACGGTGTCACCCGCGTGTTTGATAACAATGAGGGTGTGTCGCGCAGGACGGAAGCGATGCAGTTGTGGTCGATGCTCGGACTTTGACCGATACAACAAACGCTGTTGTCACGTACAGCAACCCTTTGGACAACGTTGTTGACCTGGCCCACCACTTTTTCAAGCGCTGCCTTGAGGCCCAAGTCACGCCATACGTTGTCACGAAGAAGACCGTGTTCAAGTGGCAGGAAGGCTTCTGGACGGCAATGAACACTGTTTTCGAGGTGCGATAGCACAGTGCTTTGCTGTTGTGTTTTTAAAATGTGCTGTTCTGACAGCTGGCGTGCACCACAGGAGCACTACAAGCAGCAGTTCCTGGACGAAGGGCTCCTGGAGCGCAGTGGAGGCGAACTGCAGCACTTGATTTCTGACGCCGCCACAATGCAAATCATCCGTTGGACTGGCGGCGGTTTTGGTATGGCCGCCCACAACTATGATGGGGACATGCTCACGGATCAAATCGCTGAAATGCACCGAAGGTGAGCAACCGTTGCTGCATTGGTTGCGCGTTGTGTGTTGTGCTGACGTCAGTGTGCGATTCCAGCCCTGGCTTCATCAACTCTTGCTTGACCGGGAAGGCTGATGATGGCACCCCCATCCGTGAGTACGAAGCCTCTCATGGCACCGTAGCAGACCTTTGGCACGCGCACTTGCGGGGTGAGGAGACTAGCCTTAACCCCCTTGGCCTGGTGGAAGCGCTGCTTGGAGCTATTGAACACTCCTGCAAGATCTACAGCGATGACTATGCTGATTCCGCCGAAGTCTTGAACTTCACGAAGGTCATGCGAACTCAAGTGCACCGAGCGTTTGTTACAGGGGCCGGTACTCGCGACTTGTGTGGACCTGACGGGTTGACGACGGAGGCATTCATTGAGAACATCGCCAAGAACATCGTGCTTGCGTTGAACGGCGAAGACCCGCAGCCTGCACCGCAAAAGCGTGTGCAGCCCGCTGCACCTGTGGTACGCCGTGTTTGGCTCACAAGGTCGATTGGTCTAGTGTCTCACACCATGGTTGGGGGCAACAGGATATTGACGACGAGGCCATCGAAGCCATGTTTGAAGACCTCGATATCGACGGCAATGGTGTTATTGGTGCGTGATGCTCGTCTACGTTTGGAATGCGTGCACTAATGTGTGTCTGTTCAACAGATTTCGAGGAATTCCGGGCGGGTCTTGTTCGCCTGAATGTACACCCATACAAGCATGGATTCTAGGCTAGAAACTAGATTTGCATTTCATCTGAAAGAACAAAGTGGCAGTTTGGCCAGGTGGTGTGAGAAACCACGTTCACATCGATATTTGACCATGATTCCACATGCTCGGGTCAACCCTTTCGCGTGCGAGCTTTCAAGCTACTCACGCACGGAAACATTCCAGGAATATGTTCGTGAACCCACATCCCACACGTTGCGTTTGCAACAGACGTCGCCACAGCCACGACGCTCGCAGCAACGTTGCCAAACCTCAACTCCGTCTCGACGAAGCACTGCAACCAAGCGGCGCAGAGGCACTAGGGCACCAGCAGCCAACCACTCCTTCGAGCAGGCACGCAACTTGCCGTCACGAGGGAGGTCAAAGACGTCATCATCACAAGGCAGGCCGAAGACCTCTGCATCCAAAGGAACATCCAAAATCGTGGTTGTGTGCGTCTCGTTTCTTCTTGCTCTCTGTATCCTTCACCTCTGTGTTTCTTCCCTGTGACATGGATGCGATGTGAGAACACTGTCAGACTAACACAAGGTATTGTTGGCGTTGACAGGACCGAGTCAAGAGCTCGAGAGGTTGGACTTGCTTGCATTGACACGAACATCATCGGTGAACTGCGAACTTCCAGCATCACAAATGGCCACAAGTACGCTCAGACCTTGGCCGCATTGGAGTTGTTGAGTCCAACAGAAGTCATCATGTGTGAAAGTCACATGCGGTCCCCCTTGGCAGAGGTGCTCAGGGCTCAGTGTGGTGAGTCTTGCAGACGTCTCTTCTTGACAGGTCTAACGCGCAGTTGCAGGTTGTCGACTGGTGGCAGTGGAAACCAAGGCTTTCAACCAAACAGGTTGCCACTATCGACTTGAAAAAGTTGCTCTAAACGGTGTTGACAAAGAAATCCGAGACCGGTACATCGTTGTCAGCGCTGCGGTACGAAGGTGTGGCTTTCATCGGTGTTGCAGTTTCGTTGCTAACCGCAAGAGACGTACAGGGTGCCCTCTTGTACTATGTCGAGTCCACACACGGGCTCATGTTCGCTCCACGAACTGTCAAAGTTATCTACGAAGGTACGCAGTCCCCAGGCTCGAGTTGCAGCGCAAGGCCTTGCTGTGATCGAACTGCATGAACACTCTTACGTCCACAGCACCGGAAGGAAAGCTTGCACTGGACTTTCACACCGTGCAAGGGCTCGAACTCATCAGCAACGCAAGAACTGGCAAGCACGAAAAGTCGCTCTTTGGTGTGATGAAGCTCACACAGGTGTGTACCGTTCATATTTTGCATTGGGAGTGCCCCTCATAGCTGTTTCCAGACGAGAATGGGACACAGGTTGCTGCGTGCAACACTTCTCGCTCCACCGAGCGATGCTGTGACAATCAACCTCCGACTTGATTGCGTCGACGAGCTGCTTTCGGACTCAAAGCTCTTCTTTCACTGCAACGAGGTGCGGAGATGTATTTATGTGATGCATTGCTCTGTCGAGGTTCTCAGTAGCTGTATCACGCAGATCCTGCGCTACTTCGCAAACTTGGACCGCGTGATCAGTCAGATTGTTGTGCAGCCACGCACCATGACCGAACAGCTGTTCAGGCGACGCATTGACACAGTACTTCGGCTGAAAGACACACTGCAGCAGGTCCGTAGGTCCAGTAGGGTGTCATGCAACACATGTTCTGACTGCTGAACACAGGCCCCACGTCTCAAAAGCGCACTGAAAGAATGCTCAAACACCATTCTAACATGGGTCTTGACCGCCTTGGGCGACAACCAACTCACGGAGATGTCAGCACAGATGTCTTCTGTGATGTGTGATGATGCAACATGGTGCGTTAGACCTCACAACGTTTACTCAAACCAACTTACGCTCGCAGCAGGCAAAGCAACACGCTCCTTCTGAGGACACAAGAGTGCTTTGCAGTGAAGCCAGGCATCAACGCCCACCTTGATGTTGCCCGCAAGGTGTTTTCACAAACGGTTGAGGATATCTACTCGCTCCAAGAGAAGCTGGCTGCAGAGTGTATGTCGACAGTGACACACTGTCAAGTCGCGCCGGGTTCTCATCGTGCCTTGTCTACAGGGAATGCGCCCACACTGAGCGTGCAGTACACTGAAGCGAGAGGCTTTCACTTTTCTGTCAAGACAAAGGACGCGGAGCAACTTCCAAGCGATGGCCAATGTGTGCAAGTGGTCCAATTCAAGAAGAAAGTGGCTTTCACCACAGATCAGCTTGCCTCTCTGAACGCCAGAAGCCAAGTGCGATGCAAGTTACTCGAGGTGTTGCGTATTTCACTCACTTCCGGGTGCCCAGGAAGCTCGATCCAACACATACCGCATGTCAAACGAGGTCGTGAACTCTCTGATTCATGACCTCCGAACTCGAGTCGGAGCCTTGTATTCGGTTCGTTTGCTCCGTGCAGCAAGTTGCTTCACCGTTTGACCATACCAATTGTTGCAGCTCGCAGAGGCCATCGCAATGCTTGACATGGTATGGACGTGGTTGGATGAATCTGTTGCCTTGTCGTTGACGTTGCAATTCGGAATCACAGATGACGAGCTTCGGTAGGCATGCTGAAGCTGCAATTCGGTTCTTGGTATGATTAACATGGTTCTTCGCAGCTGACCTTGTCACGCAGAGTGATGGATACGGTGCGTGTTCTCTTTCGTGATCCTTGGGTTAGGTGTGCTCGCCTCACTTTGTGTCAACTCGCAGTTCGCCCAGAGATTGTTGCAGACAAGGTATGTTCGAACTGGTTCTGGCGGCCAGAATCTGGGCATTGTGTTCCAAACAGTATCTGAAGCGTTTTGAATGATTTCCAGCGCGAGTTGACCATCGTGGAAGGGCGTCGTAAGTTGCCTGGATGGAGATCCCGGTACTTGGTAGAGCACACTTCACATGGGATCTGTTTTGCTGCTTTCAGACCCGATCCTAGAAAGGCTGAACCCTGAAGCAAGGATCATTCCAAACGACGCAAGCTTCTCATCCAAGCGCCCACTGCAACTGCTCCAAGGAGCCAACGGTTCAGGTTCGTTGTGTATGTCATGTCACAGACGCAGCCTCACACTTGTCATTTGTGCAGGCAAAAGTACTTACTTGCAACAAGTTGCCCTGATTACAGTGTTGGCACACGCTGGCAGCTACGTTCCAGCCACGCGTGCGACAGTGGGCTTGATGGATCGTCTCATGACTCGCGTTCGTCAGTGTTGCACTTATTCTCTCTCTTGTGTGCCGTCAATCTCACACGCCGTGACAGCTCGGTACAAGTGACAGCTTGGAGTCAAACTTGAGCACCTTTATGGTTGAGATGTCAGAATCTGCCTCCATTGTGCGTCAGGCCACAAACAGAAGCATGGCCCTTCTTGATGAGCTTGGTCGCGGGTATGTCGCTTGTTGGTGTCGGTACATTGCCTGCGTCCAATGATGGTGTTGCAGAACTTCGCATGAAGATGGAGTTGGTCTGGGCTGGGCCATTTGTGAGCACTTGATGCTGAAAGGGTGTTTCACATTGTGCGTGACTCACTTTGACGAGCTCAAGGTACATAGAGCCAAGGACACTCCTGCACAAGCGGCAAGGTTGACATGTGTGTGGTACAACGTTGTTGCAGGGACTGAAAAGTTTGTACCCCACAAAAGTGAACATGTCCATGATGAGCGCCCCGAAGACGGCTCACGGTCGCCTTGCGGGCGACCATCTCTGCAGTACAGCGGCCCACGACACCGACGAGAGCAAGCACCACTATGGCGTGGACACCGCCGAAGTATGGTTGGCGTTCTTTGGAGAAGCCATTCGGTACCACCGACACGCTCACATTGGTGCATGAACAGGTGTGTGGAATCCCCGCAAGCGTCATCTGTCAGGCACGGGCGTTTTGCCAAATGTTGGTGCAGCGTGGCGGAAAGCACAAAGGTATGAACGTTCAGCACCTGACGAACAGACTTTCTAGCTTACGCGAACCAAATGATCCAGTATCACAGGAGAAGACAATGTCCCGAGCCAAGCTTGTCGCTGATCTTATCGCACTTCGCGGTGCATCAGCGTCGACATCCACTCTTCGCCACGCCCTGCAAGCAGTCAAGACCAAGCACCAGGCCGTGCTTCGATGCTACACTACGGAGTCACACTCAAGCGATTCTCAGCACTCAAAAAACCAAGGCGGGGAGGAAGAAGCAACAGACTCTGCAGTTGTAGATTGAGAACGGATTAGTTGCTTTGCTTTGTCTCTTCGTCCTGCGAAACTGGGACACGCTTTGGTGTCACCGTAGGAAGGCCAGCTCGCTTGCGAGCCATGTCGACAGCCATGGACAATATCGACTCATCGTCTGCAAACACACAATGCGTTACCTACAGCCGCACCAAGGAAACAAATCACCGCGTCCATCCATACCTTGCGCAAGGCGGCAAAATTCTTCGAACGTAACTTGACCTGAATCCGTGCAACTAGCAGAATGAATCACCCGCTCGATCTCCTGTTGCATACATGAGTCAGCGAGCACCAATGTTGAGAGGGATCCACCACCTACAGTGGAGGCGACAGAATCGTCAAGTTCTTGGACAGTCGTCAGCACCTGCGATGGCCACCGCGTTAGCAGCGGGAGACAGCAGTGCCAGCGATGCGCCTTACTCTCCGCAACTCGTCCTTGGATATCACACCGTCACCATTCTGTCAGCACTCAGGCGTCAGTAAAATAATCGTTCGGATGCCATGCCACCACATGTCACATGTACCTGGTCATACACAGTAAAGGCCAATTGCAACTTTTCTTGCTTTCGATGTTCGCCGGCAAAGGACAGACCAAGCGTGACCTCGCGAAAGTCAATCGAACCATCGCCATCCTGAACGGTACACGCGCCATTTCAGTGGACACCCACAGACATGCGACAAGCCAACCTACGGCATCAACGCAGTCAAACACTCGTCGGGAGTACTCGCTGGAAGGATCAAGCTGCATCGCTTGGCAGAATCTGACCAACGATGGAACCCGAAGCTGAGCAAACTTCAACGCCAAGCGCATGGCTTCACACACTCACTCAGGGAATGCGAGCGTTCCGTTTCCATCTGCATCTGCCGCACGGAAGCGGGATAACAAGTCTTTCACGCTGTTGAAATCAAGCTGAGTTGCACACGCACAACAAGGTGAATGGGCGAGAAGAAAGGAACGGAGCAGACGGACAGCAACATGCCTGCATCATATTGCGAACGTTGGCAACATCAACCTTCGGGGTAATGTGCTGCAATCCATACTTTGCAGACACGGCCGAGAGGAGTCTGTGCATGTGCAGCTCGTCAGGGACACACTCAATTGGGGCAGGTGGTCACACTCCCCCAACCTACTTGACGTCTTCGTAGGCATGGTTGGTGACAGGGACGTGGAGGGCTTGAGCCATCAAAGCCCGAACGTTTCGCGCGTAGCTGCCACATTCACGAAACGTGATGACTCGAGGCGGTTGGGCTCTCGAGCGGTTTCAACGTACAGGGCAGGGTTAGTCAGCTCTTCGCCTTTGGGGTGATAGACAGGGAGGTATTCAACTTCGATGCGTTGAAACACCTGCGCCAAAATATCATATGACCGGAACACCGTTCTGCAACGGACGCGATGCACACTAACATACCTGACACAGTGTAACCATCGCCACCTGTTGACATTTTTCATTCATCCGTTGTCACGCCCTGACGACTACATTGCACTGACAGTTGTGCCCAACAACACGTACCTTTGCAAGGCTGACGTCCGGCGTCCAGCTGACATCATGGGCGCAGAACGGATCTGCAACCCTCCATCAACACGCAGTGAGTTGGCGTGTTCACAAACTGCACGACATAACCCAGCAACCTACGTACACTTGATGATGACAGGCTGGACGGGGCTTGCGGGCACGAATGCGCCACGTTTGAACATAGTGAGGGCTTTCGTGTTGTGAGTCGTTCCCTCGCTGGAGAAGGGAGAGCGGATGGTTTGTCAGGCTCGGCACACGTTTGGACACACAAGCGACGGACGGGAATATGAGAATCGGTGGGAAGGATGTGTTTTCCTTCTTGGCCTGAACTCGCTCAATGATCTGTTGGAGTGCGCCCTTCCTCTTCTTGTCCTTCTTTCCGCGGTAGACCAAGATGGGCTGCAAACAAACGCAGAGCGTCAGAACCAGCCTGAATAGAATATGAAACCCGGCTGTGGCGCACCTGCATTGCTTTGAGAATACTGCCAACAATGGGGTAGTTCGCGACATCAGACTTGGCCTGGACAAGCCACGTGAGCAGGGTGCATGGGAAGCGGTGCTCATTGGGCACGAACCACTGCAGCGGGCAGAAACCGGGAAGAGAAGTACAAAGCGTCCAAGAACGAGCAATGGTTGGCGACCACGATGGGTGCAGTGGGGGAAAAGCAGCACCCAGTTCCCTTTGGATAGGTCTCGGAAATCCAGAATCTGCGGCCGGAAACGGCAGTGTTAGTGTGCGACGCAGACCTCGTGGAGCGTTGAAGATGTACGTACACGCCAAACATTAGCAGAACAAGGCGCACAAGCCAACGGGCGGGTGCGAGCATGGTCATTCGGCAGGCGCCCATCGCTCGGGGCAGCCCAGCCGCTGTGGTCGGCTTGAATCCCACAGTTGCAAGCATGCAGATCATCCAAATCAAGACCAAGGCAACTGCAGCCGGTTGAATCCGGCCCATTGCAACACATACCACATCATATCCATGCACGTCATCAAAAGGAAAGGCAACAAAAAACAGCGAAGAGATGGGGGGAAGCTACGCACGCAAGATGATCAGCAGACGAGGGATCACAAAAACTGCCATCAACGCAATTTTCAGCTTCTGGAAGCAGGCGATGCGGCGATTCGTCTCATTCACGAACGGGTTGGTGGCCACAATAGTGTCCTCTGCCTTTGCATCAGCCATGTCAGACGACCCAAAGCACGGAGAAGAGAGCAGGGATGTGACACCCAGGAGCAGGGAGCGGCGCGGGAGCATGGTATCTTACACACGCAAACGTTGGTGCGTCCATGCATGACACACATCACTACTCAAGCAGCCATGTTTCCAGGGTGTCTGCGTGTTGCAGTCGTGGTGTTACTTGTTGTTACACATGGAGTTCAACTCGGTCATGCACGGCTAGGGCCCGGGTCAAGACATGATGCTCTTGCAGGCTTTCGTGACCACACGTCTGTCACGCGCAGTCTTCGTGGTATGTTGCATGTGCCCGTGCCTTGTTGGGCACTTGCAGTCCCTGTGCGTATGCAGGCAGCCTGTGGCTGCTCATGCGTCGTACGTTCATGGTTTTGATTCTGCTTGGCAGGGCGCCCAAAGCCCATGGATTTTGATTGGAACCCGGTTGTCGTGGTGCTGGCTCACTCGCGCGAGAGTTACCTGCGAGAGGTTCGTGTGCGCCGTGTGCACTATGTGCTGTGTCCGACTGCCGCAGTGAAGAAGTGGGAGACTATGGTGGTCCTGACATGTTCTTGCGACTGGGGTCGGGGTACAGGCGCTGTGTTCGTTGCTTCGCCTGGAGGATGTGTCGGACTTCGCTGTTGCTGTGAGCATCGACAATCCGACGTTCAAGCGTAAAGCCGAGGGCGTTATTGCGCGGTGTCAGCGCTCGTCTTCCTCTGCAGTGGAGGTGGCATTGTGGGAACACCACGCGGAAAGGCGCCCAAGCGGCTTCCACAGAATGGCGCTGTACAAGATTGCTCGGCACTTCCGCATGGCCATGAATCGCGTGCGTTGTTCGTGTTTGTGCAATGCTGGCTTTCATTCAGTTGTATGCCCTTTGTGCGCGCACGGTCAACGAAGTGAGACATTTGATGCTAATAAGGCAACACCATTTGCAGGGCTTCGTTGAGGAAGGGTACTCGCACATGATTTTACTGGAGGAGGATCTTGTGGTGGCACCCGATTTCCTTTCCCTCTTTACAGAGACCGCTTGGTTGTTGCATGCAGACCACTCATTGTGGTGTGTCAGTGCGTGGAACGACAACGGTTTCAAAGGCGTGGTTTCCAACGAGAACCGCTTGTTTCGGACAGACTACTTTCCGGGCCTTGGGTGGATGCTTCGGTCTCAGTTGTGGCTCGAGGAGCTGCAGGAAAAGTGGCCTGAAGCCGCATCCACGGGGTGGGATCACTGGATGCGTGTGTCATCCACCCACAAGTACGTTACCCATGGCTACGAAGTGTGCGCTTGCACAGTTGTGGATGGACGGCCGCTGCGTGCTTCGTTGCTCGGCTGCGTGTGCCGTGGTGTTGTGTTGTGTTGGTGCTGACTTGGTCCCATGCGCCAGGGGTCGTGAGTGCATTGTCCCGGAGGTTTCCCGCACCAAGCATATTGGTGACAAGGGTGCTAATGTCAACCCACAAACAGCAGCTATGTACCATAACATGGCAGTCGCGCACCGGCAACCAAAGCCACGAGGGGAGCTAACATTCGGTGATCTGTTTTACTTGATGGAAGACGTACGGACCGTGTCCTGTGCTACCCGTGCTGCTGCCGAGTTCCATCCACATTCAGTTATTTTCTGCCTGACAACGACCTCTGTATGCCCCCACCTGGTCGATACAGGACTATACCCGCTTGATGGGCTCGGTTGTTAGGTCGGCGACCCGGGCCAACTCATTGTTTGAGGTGGATTCGAACATCCGGCGCGGAATTACCGGCGTGCAGCTGCTGACGTACGAGCGCAAGGTGAGATGTTGGCCGTGTCGTGGTTGCTGTCATGGTCGGTGGTGGTGGTTGTGGGATTTCTACAACTCCTGATGCTGCTTCCACTTTTTTGTTCCCCTCCTCGCCCCCTGTTTCGTCCTTTTTTCACCTTGTGCTTCCCTTTCATTTGATTGATGCAGCAATGGAAGGAATTGGCTGTGCGCGTCGGACTTCCACGCTCGTCGCCTCGTGCCACCCACGCAGGGCTCACAGCCATTCTCCACAAAGAGTACCCGCTGCTTCTCGCGGATCGTCGCATGTGCCCTTACCTGGAAGATAGTGAGCGTCTGTTCCCCAACCCCGACGTGCGGTACATTGCTGCCAAACGCGGTGATTCATGCACCAATGCTTGCGCAACGATCGATCGCCGGTGCGTGGCGAATCAGCTTCAGTGGGCCAACAAGTGTGAGGTCCTGGCAAAGCTGTTTCCCTGCGAAGCTGGTTGTGGGCACCAAGTAGGTGCTGAGATCCCTGCGTATGTGGTGGAACGCTCCCAGCTCACGTTTCAGCAGTGCCTTACCTCCGACGAACTATCGGAGTCGTGCAACGCTGCACATAGCGCAACGCGAAGGGTCTGTCCGTGTGCGTAGTAGGAACCATGCGCCACCTTCGTAGTACATATCCGTGTGTTGTGAGTGGTTGCAGCTGCGTGTTCATTTGTTGGACACACGTTTCTAAAACAACTTGCAACAAAGCTCGATGTTTTTTTGCTTTTGCTTTGCAGTGACATCACGCTGTGCAACAAACCACGCACACCTTGCATGTTGCTGCCGTCTAGTCAATTTTAATGTTGCGGTAAATCCGATGAACAAAGGCCGAGGCAGAAGCCACACCGATCGTCCCGCACAGAATAAGCATGGTCACGCAGAACAGCCCCATATACCCGAAGTAGAAGCAAGTCTGCAAGAACCCAGCCATGCTGGTGTTCACAACACAAACTGCACGTGAGGCGCAAGGGGATAGATTGTACCAACGCTGCCACACAACGTACTTTGTCTTGGCTACGAAGTAATACACTGAGTACAAGAACACATACACCGCTGTGGACCCGGCGCTTACAAATGACATCCAAGGCCAGCGGTAGTCTGGAGGTGATGGGTACATAGGATGCACGTGACGACATGGGATAACACTGTGTACGAGCTCGGCGTCGCAACACTCACCTTCCGCATTCAGGAGGTAGTACATCGCAACGATCGTGACACAGGACGACACGATGATCAAAATCACATACACAAGCAGCATGAAGCCGTACACGTAGTAGAACTTGTAGTTCCAAAACGAGGTGAATACGAAGTACATCTCGATGAAAATGGATCCAAACGGCAGGATACCGGCCACAGCAGCGACAACAATGGGTTGCGTGTACCATCGGCGCGGTGGGATAGGTCGCGGCAGGTTGTTCACACGGCACGGCGGTCGGCTCTTACCACCCCACACACGGCCCAAGATGGTCCCACCGATGACTAGTGGGAATGAAACAACGCCCCAGTAGAGGACCAGCGTCACCATGACTGTGAAGGGGATAACGTTGGTTGTCTTGTAGTGGAGGGCAATGAAGTTCAGCAGGAACAAGACCAGGAAAACCACGCCTGGAAGGAGGCCGGCTGTGAGCAGCATGGTGCTCTTCCTGCACAACCAGTGACATCACCACATCGCACACGAGTGAACACATACGCACCGGACCAACACGACTGACAAGCC
>Ga0213833_1001224_pt1 | contig 19073 bp, 18 predicted proteins | sample SWATP21_FD_160575 | JGI IMG/M metagenome (GOLD analysis project Ga0213833, IMG submission 160575) | Coastal seawater microbial communities from Marineland, Florida, United States - SWA TP2 #1 | ecosystem: Environmental > Aquatic > Marine > Coastal | place: USA: Florida | collected 2016-08-14
GTCGGGAAGCTCCGTCTCCAACCAGCCCCTGCACGTGCCGGGTGCGCCGGGCCAGGTCCATGTCCCGGGTCAGACACAGACACAGGCACAGGCACAGGCACAGGCGCAGGCGCAGGCACAGGCACAGGCACAGGCACAGGCACAGGCACAGGCACAGGCACAGGCACAGGCACAGGCGGTTGCTCAACAGCAGCAGCAACAGCAGCAACAACAGGCTGCTGCCCAGCAGCAGCTTCACCGGCGCCTGCCCGCGTGGTACACGCCGGAAGACAAGGTGGTGCGCGAGCAGCTGTGGCGAGACATCATGAAGTTCCTCAACGACCGCAAGCCGCAGGCGCAGCATTCGTGGAAGCAGCGGTTGCCGAGCATGGCGCAACGGCTTGAGCAGCAGCTGTTCGTGGACTCGAAGTCCAAGCAGGAGTACATGAGCCGCGCCACGCTGTCGTCCCGTTTGCGCGCCGTGGCGGTGCGTATGAACCAGCGTTCCCACCGCAGTCGACAAGCCGCGGTGCTGCGGCAGCACGCCCAGGCCCAAGCCCAGGCCCAGGCCCAGGCACAGGCCCAGGCACAGGCACAAGGTGCGGCTGCGCAGCGGTTACAGGTGCAAGTGCCCGGTGCCACGGCCGGGACACCGCAGCCCGGCGTGCTTGCCACCACACCCGGTGCCGTTACCCCCGGCGCGGTCGTGGGGGCTACCGGCGGTGTCGCTGGCGGTGTCGCTGGCGTTGGTCTTGGTGCTGCCGGCGGCGCTGCCGGTGCCATGGGTGGCACGGCGGCGGGTGTGAATGGCAAGATGATGATCAACATGTCTGACATCAACCCCATGCTGGACACACGCGGCGCGACCGGCGTGGCGCCTGGTGTTGGCGTTGCTGGCGTTGGGGGTGCGGGTGCGGGTGTGGGTGCTGGTGTTGGCACCGGTGCGGGTGCGGGTGCGGGTGCGGGTGCGGGTGCGGGGCTCGGTGTAGGTGCAGGCGCGGGCGCTGCCGCAGCCGCCGCCACGGCTGCTGCCGCCGCTGCGGGCGTGAACACCTTGTCGCGCTTTGCCACGTCCGCGTCGATGCCAACGCTGCAAGCGCCCCAAGCTGCCACCACCACCCAGCAGCAGCAGCAGCAACGCCGGCGGTTGGCGCATGCCGCCAGCAGTGCCAGCGCGATCCGGTCGCAAGCTGATAGGAAGAAGGTGCTGCGCCAGCAGCAGCAGCGGCTGTTGCTGCTGCGTCACGCCAGTAAGTGTCCTGCAGAGGAGGGCAAGTGCCGCGCCACACAGCACTGTTGGCAGATGAAGAAGCTGTGGAAGCACATGGCCAACTGCAAGAACCCCAAGTGCACGGAGCCCCACTGCATCTCCTCGCGCTACGTCCTGTCGCACTACCGCAAGTGCAAAAAGGACTGCGAGGTGTGTTCCCCGGTGCGCCAGGCCATCGACCGCCACAACCGCCGGTTGAGTGCGCTGCAAGCGGCGGAGTCATTCCGCAACGGCACCGCCAAACGGCCACGGCCTCGCGGCGCCGCGGCTCAGGTGGCTGCGGCTGGCCGCGGCGCCAACAACAACAAACGTGCGCGCACCATGCCTGGCACCGGCTTGCAGACCCGCGGCTCCCATGTTTCCCGTGCCCCCGTCGACACCAAGGCCTCTGTGTGTTGCACGATGAACCGTGAGGAGTTGCTGTACCACATTCGGTCCCTGCGTCGTGGCTTCAACGCGGTGCATTCGCCACAAGCCATCAAGGTTCGTTCGTGGTCGCGCCGGGCCGGGCCGGCTGATGTGCGGGTGAAAGTTGTCGTTGTCGCGTGTTGTGTCCGCGGCACACCCCTTGTCCGACGTTGGTGATAACATCCGAGTCTTGTGTGTTCCGCGCTGTGGGCGTATGTATTGTGTGTGTGTGTGTGTGTGTTGTGCCCACAGCTGAAGTGCATGCCTGTGCTGCGCCACTTGATGGATCTGCCCTACGGAGCCTGGTTTTCGGAGCCTGTGGACCCTGTCAGGTTGCAGATCCCGGACTACCCAACCATCATCAAACGCCCCATGGACTTGGGCACCATCAAGCGCCGCCTGGACCAGGCGCAGTACCACACGTTCCACGATTTCCAAGTGGACGTGGATCGTGTGTGGTACAACGCGCGGCTGTACAACCCACAGGACCACCAGGTGCACACCACCGCGGTGGAGTACCAGGGCGAGTTCCGGCGCCTGTTCCAGCGCGTGGAAGAGGCGTTCCAGCGCGAGGTGAAGCAGAACTACGACGACCACAACACCTGCCGCCTCTGCGGTGGCAACAAGCTCAAGTTCGACCCGGCTGTGCTGCACTGCAACGGGCCCTGCAACCAACGCATCCGGCGCAACTCCCACTACTACGCGTCCCCTGACAACAAGTTCCACTGGTGCTCCAGCTGCTACAACAACTTCACGTCCGACACCATTGTGACGGTGGAGTCAGAGGTGCGCAAGTCGGACCTGATCAAGAAAAAGAACGACGAGAACGCCGAAGAGTTCTGGGTGCAGTGTGACCACTGCATGGGGTGGTTCCACCAAATCTGCGCCCTGTTCAACGGCAAGCGCAACGAGGGCAAGAAGCGCAACCCCAAGGCCTTCCACTGCGCCCTGTGCATCTTGAAGCGCCTGGGCAAGGCGCCAGGTCCAGCGTTTCCGCACGCACGGCGCCTGCTGGCGAAGCACCTGCCAGAGAACCAATTGTCTCGGTTCTTGGAGCAGCGCCTGGCCAAGATGCTCACCCGCCTGCGCTCGCAGCACGCAGAGGACTCGAAGATTCCGCTGGACAAGGTGCCTCGCGTGTCCGAGGTGTGCGTGCGCGTGGTGTGCCAGACGAACAAGACCTTCCACGTGAAGCCCAACATGCGCGAGCGGTACCACACGCCGAACCCCGACAAGTTCCCTGGCGAGTTCTACTACACGTCCAAGTGCATCTTGCTCTTTCAAAAGATCGACGGGCTGGACGTGCTGATCTTTGGCATGTATGTGCAAGAGTACGGCTCTGACTGCCCCCCACCGAACCAGCGGACGGTGTACTTGTCGTACTTGGACAGTGTAAAGTACTTCAAGCCGGGCATCTACCGCACACACACATACCACGAGCTGCTCGTGTCGTACCTGGCCTACGTGAAGAAGCGCGGCTTCAACCAGCTGCTGTTGTGGGCGTGTCCCCCGGTGAAAGGCGACGACTACATTCTGTACGCCCACCCGCCCACGCAGCGCACCCCGAAGCCGGACCGCCTCCGTGAGTGGTACCAAAAGATGCTCGAGATTGCCAAGCAGCGCAACGTGGTGAAGCAGGTGCGTGCATGTTTAGGTTGTTTTATATTATTTTGCATTGTTTTATGCTGTTTTGCGGGCTGACCCGTGTGTGTGTGTGTGTCGTCATGGGTATGCGCGTGTATGGGTGTATGTGTGTGTGTATGCTTCGCCTCGTGCCGCGTGGTGCAGATCACCACCATGTACGAAGAGTATTTCCCCCCGGATGGTGTTCGTCCTTTAACGGATGTCCCGTACTACGAGGGCGACTACTGGCACGGCATTGCGGAAGACTTCATTGCCAAGGCCAAGGAGTCGGAGGCCAACGGTGGTGGGAAGACAGACGGTGACGGTGACGTGCAGATGGGCGCCGCTAACGGCAAGTCGAAGAAGAGCAAAACAAGAAAGTCGAAGACGAAATCCAAGCGCACCAAGAGCAAGCGTAGAGCCAGCACAAAAACGCCCAAAAAGTCGAAGGCCCGTAAGAAGCCGCTCGGCCGTCAGCCCGGTGACCCGGGATACGACGAGGTGTACGAAGACGTCGCCAAGATTCTGAAGACAATGAAAGCTGATTTCATGGTCGCCAAGCTGCGGCCGACGTGTGGCGTGTGCTTGAAGTACGTGCCTGCGGGTGTGGGTGGGCTTAGGGATGTTCGACTTCGACTCTCCACGTTGTCCCCAGCGCTTGGTGATGCTGCGGTATTGTTCCGCGTGCTCCGGGCTGCTCGTTCACCACTTTCCGCGTACCGTTCACGTGTGTCACAGGTTCATCGATGGCGCCGAGCGATGGCACTGCAATTCGTGCGCCAATTCCGGCAACCTCTATGACATGTGCCCAACGTGCCACGCCACCAAGGCATCTGAGCACCCGCACCCGCTCCAGAAGCACGACCAGGCTCCTGTGGTACGTGTGGGGCCCGTCTGTGTGTGTATGTGTGTGTATGTGTATGTGTATGTGTATGTGTATGTGTATGTGTATGTGTATGTGTATGTGTATGTGTATGTGTATGTGTGTATGCATGTATATGTATGTGTGTGTGTGCGTGTGTATGTATGTGTGTGTGTGCGTGTGTATGTCTGTGTGTCTGTGTGTCTGTGTGTCTGCATCTGCATCTGCAAGCCCTGCCCGTCTGCATACGTGCCCTACTCGCCCTCACTCTTTGTCTCGTCTCTGTTCTTTTCGTCGGCAGCCGGCGGACACCACAGACCCTGACCAGCCGTTGGATAGTGACTTCTTTGACACGCGCCAGCGGTTCTTGGAGTTGTGCGTCGGCAACCACTACCAGTTTGACCAGATGCGGCGCGCGAAGCACTCCACCATGATGGTGCTGTGGCACCTGTTCCACCCCAGCGCGCCCGCATTCGTGCACTCCTGCAATAAGTGCGGTGTCAACATCGAGTCCGGCATGCGCTGGGCGTGCACACAGTGTGAGGAGTACGACCTGTGCGACAAGTGCCAGGCAATTGTCAAGCACGAGCACCCGCTGAAGCCCCACCCGGTGCAGGGCGCTGGAGAAGACTCGGACGAGGACGAGAAGAGTGCTCGCGAGAAAATGTACGTTGCCTGGGTCGTGTCGTTGGCAGTGTGTGTATGTGTGCATGCGTGCGTGCGTGCGTGCGTGCGTACATGTGTGTGTGCGTGATCAGGGGGTGACGTGTGTCTGTTGTTTCATTTTTTCTTCCTGTTTTGTCTTTTTTTCTTTTTTCTTTTTCCCCTCTGCAGGCGGCAACGGCAACAGTCCATCCGTTTGTACATGCAGCTGTTGGAGCACGCCTCCAGCTGTCGCTCGCCGCAGTGCCCGTCCAGCAACTGCAAGAAGATGAAGAAGCTGCTTGTGCACGCCTCCGAGTGCAAGGTGCGGGCCTCGGGTCGATGCACCCTGTGCAAGCGCATCTGGGCGTTCCTGCAGCTCCACGCGCGGCAGTGTCGCCGCCGCGAGTGCCACGTGCCTCGGTGCGCCGAGCTGCGAGCACACCTGCGGCGCGTGCAGTTCAGACAGCAGGCCATGGACCGGCGTCGCCGCATCGCTGCCACCGACCGTGCCCGTGGCGGCACCGGCGTCCTGCCCTCCGTCGGCACGCGCGCGCCGGGCGTGGGTGCTGGCGCGGGTGCCGGTGCGGGGGCCGGTGCCGGTGCGGGTGCGGGTGCTGGTGGGGGTGTCCGCTTGGTCACCAAGGGCGCTCCTGGCGTGGTTCCACCGGCAGCCGCAGCCGCAGCCGCCGCAGTGCGTGCAGGCACCCCCACCGGCAGTGTGACGCCGACAGGTGCAGCAGCCGCAGCGGCGGCAGCAGCAGCAGCAGCAGCAGCAGCGGGGACAGGGGCGGTGCCTGCGGCGGCGGGTGTGGCATCGGTGGGAAGTGGCGGCGGCGTCGGCGTCGGCGTCGGCGGCGTGGTGAGTGGAGCCGGCACGGCGACATCGGCGGCGGCCGCGGCTGCGGGTGGCTCGGCGCTGCGCCTGCGCGCGCGCAAGCAGTACGAAGCCAAGCACCGGGCGTTTGTGCGGCGGTACCTGCAGAAGCAACACGCGTTGGCGCGCGCGCGCGGGATGTCGCTGGACAAGGAGCAGATGCAGAAGCTCGTGCGCACGGCCAACATGGAGTTTCGCAAGCGCATTGACCTGGCCCGACGCGCGGTGGCCGAGCGCAACGCCTCCATCGCGCAGTCGCAGCAGCCCCAGGGCGCAAAGCTCAGCGCCGCACAGCTGTTGGCAGCCCAGCAGCAACGCCTGGCGCAGCTGACGCCGCAGCAGATTGCCGCGCTGCGCGCACAACACGCGGCGCGCAAGGCGCAAGCCCAGGCCCAACAAGCGGCCCAACAACAGGCGCGTGCACAACAGCAACAGCAGCAGCAGCAGCAGCAACAGCAACAGGTGGGACAATCCGCGGTGGGCTCCACTGGCGCACCCAACACCGCCGCCAACGCCGTCGCGGCTCCCCACACGAGCATGGGGCTCGCGGGCGTCACGGGTGGCGTGGCCCCAGGGTTGCAGCAGCAAGCCGTCGCGGCACAGGCACAGGCACAGGCACAGCAGCGCTTGCAGCTTGCGGGTGTGGCGGGTGTGGGTGGCGCCGCGGCTGGTGCTGCAGGTGGGTTGGCCGCCGCCGTGCGCTCTCCCACCGCGGAGCAGTTTTTTGCGTCGCGGAAGTTCCTGGGGTTGCCCAAGGCGAAGCAGGACGAGCTGCGGGCGAAGCTGGCGCAGCGGCACCTGCGGCAGCAGCGTGCGCGAGAGCTGTCCATCTCGGCGGCGGCGGCGGCGGCTGGCGCGGTGGCGTCGCCGACGTCTGTCTCTGCCGGCGCGGGTATGGTGTCGCCCACGGCAGCCGTGGGCGTGTTGGGTTCCACTGGTGCCCCCGCCACTTCTGTTGGCGGTGTTGGCGTCGGTGTCGGTGGCGGTGGCGGTGTCAGTGGCGGTGCGGCGCTGCCGTCTGCCGTTGCGTCCTCCATGGGCATGGTGTACAACCCAGCGGCGCTGTCCGTTGGTTCCACGGCACCGATGGTGTCGGGTGTGAGCATGGCAGGCAGCACCATGACGATGCCCAGCAGCAGCGTCAGCAGTGTCACCAGCGTCACCACGGCCGCGTCGACCCCCACCTCGGCGGTGAGTGCCGCATCCGCGATCCCCTCGGCACCTCCAGCGGCCGCACTGGGCGTGCCTGGCTCGGTGACCATGCAGCAGCTGCAGTCCCTGACGCCACAGCAGCAAGCAGCCCTGTTCCAACAGCAGCAGCTCCAACTGCAGGCGCAGCAGCAACAAATCGCGCTGCAGCAACAGCAGCTGCGGCAACAGCAGGCTCGTGTCGCAGCCCAGGCACAAGCACAAGCACAGGCACAGGCACAGGCACAGGCACAGGCACAGGCACAGGCACAGGCACAGGCACAAGCACAGGCACAGGCACAAGCACAAGCACAAGCACAAGCACAAGCAAGCACTGTCGCCGCATCGCAGGCACAAGCACAAGCGTCGCTTGTATCTACGCCCTCCCTGCAAGTGCAACCGACAACATCCCTGCCACAATCGTCAACCCCGGCACCGATGGCAGCACCGATGGCAGCACCACAATCGATGTCAGCACCAATGCCGGCGCTTGGGTCTGCACCAGCGCAGGCCCAAACACAAGCCCAAACACAAGAAGCGGCTACAACACAGCTGCCGACATCCACCCCGACGGTTTGATTTTCAGTGCGCATGGTTGGTTGTGTAGGCGAGTGCGCCGTTTTCTTTTGTTGTATCCCTCGCCTTCTCCCCCGTTTCTTTTTGTTCTTCTGTGCTGCGTTCATTGGTTTTGTCTTTCCTCTGGCCGTGCAGTAAGTAAGGCATGGACTCCAGGATAGTGGTGTGTGACAAGCCACCACTACCAAACCGACGTCTCATGCAGTCAACATCCAAGTCAACCTCTAACACAAATGCCTGCACACCCCAAAACAAATTCCTGCACCAAACCAATGAAAGAAAACTTAGAGGAACGAATCGCCTGATGCACATTCGCTACACCACACGTTTGTCGAGCCGAGCCATAAATTACTTTCCGCCTCGCCTCTGTCGTTGTGTGGCAACCTTCGTGGACAGCTCTTCCAACGACGCGGTGAGCTGCTCCAGCGCACGTTCCGTGCGCTTCGTGGCCATGCACTGCCGCGCAACCGCGACACGAAGCCCCGCCACAGTTTGCTCTGTGCGCTGCTTGTGCTTCCACAGCTTCTGCACCGACTTTCTCCGCTCTGCGTCCGTGCCAGATGACCTGGCCACCGTGTCCCACAAGCCACTGGTGCTCCCACTGCGACTCCGGCGCTGCTGCGCGTGCTGTCGGGACGTTCGTCGCAGGGAAGCCGCAGCGACAGCTGTGGCGGACGCCCGACTGCGGCGCCTCGACGTGTCATGGCGTGATGAGTGCGTGGCAGTGGCAGTGGCAGTGGCAGTGGCAGTGGCAGTGGCACGCAGCCGGCGGGAGCTAGATGTTCCCCCACCACCACGCCTGGCAGGCTGGGCTGACCGCAGCTGTGATCGAGCGGAGGCTCGCACCTGCGTGGCAGAGTTGCAGCGGTGCAGTCCGGAGGCGGCTGGGTTCCCGGTGCGAGCCGAGCGGCGAGCGTGTGAAGCAGAGCCGGTGTGGCGCGCGGTGTACTTGGCCGCGGAGTCTCCAACCACCAGCGGTGACATGGGAGGGGGTGGAAGGCCCTGCATCCTGCAGAGGATCGGGCAGGGGGAGAGGGTGAGCCACAATACCTACAAAGGGCGGAGGAAAGACAACGAGCAGCGCCAATCACGAGCTGTTTGCGCACTTTCGGACGAGGAACTCTCGATACAAGCGCGCAGCGGGAATGCGTCTGTCACATACATGCGATGTGTCACATGCCCACAGCCAAACGTTTCGACACGCCGCCTTTCTTTCACAACCGAAAAAACGGGGAATTACGCAAAGCCCTTCAGCACATGCAGCCTGGGGGCTCAACCACCGTACGTACTTCACTTCTGGCGCCACGAACTTGTTTGACCCAGGGAAGACCAAGTCTTGAAAAGACCCGGGCTCGGGTGCCACACGATGAAGCTGTGGCAGCACACTTTGCTGCTCCTTTTCTCGCTGAATGTACTTCTTCCACTCTAGTTCCTGTATGAAGGCATGGCGCAGCAGGTTCGGTTCAAGACGAGCCAGCATTCAGCGAACCCACGGCCACACGCATCAGAGACGCGCTTGCCTTCGCAGCTCTGGCCAGCACACACACACACAACCCACACACACACACACCCACCCACGCACGCACACCCACACACAATACCACAGACTGCGACATACCTGATTCCACACAGAGTCACCTGGATTCGAAATGAAGAACTTTGACGCCGAAGGTGGCCCCCAGAACGACATGGAACTTGGACGGAGCCAGCGGCGTCATGTCGCGCGTGGCGCGAACCGTTGCAGAAAGGCGGTCAAAACAAATCAATCAAACAAAAAAAATGGAAGCACGAACTTCAGCCTTCACAACAAATGTACTTTTCGTTGTGGTTCACAGTGAACCGGTCACTGCTCATGCCCAGCCCAGTACAGTAAGCCTGGTATGTGAAATCATGTGCTAGTGACTTCAAGCGACGTTATTCCGACGGCAAGAAGTGAACTTGTCATGTGTGATGGATTCGCCACCGATGATCGGGGGACCGACCGATCAATATTTTCGGCAAGAAGGTAGCCGGCACATGGAGACGTGCACACGCTCACGCAAGCCTGGCACACCAATCAAGCAGCACGGGAACAGCATGGTTGCCACAAACACAAAGAGGACGGTGTCACGCAGACCTAAAAAACACGGCACAGCAGCACCGGTCCACAAGGGCAGGCTGCCTGCAAGGTGCCAGGCGCCGCGTGCATGCAGCATGACAAGCTACGTTCACACACCTGCTGTCGGTGCCCTCAAGAAGCGCCCACGTGACAGCCGAAGTGTGGACGATGCAAAAGCAGGGGCAGCCGCATGGTCACACTTGTACTGAGCATCCCGTGTACCCGCGCCCTTGCAGTGTGGCCACGTCATCGGACGGTGTGCATCGTCGAGCAACGGCTGGACCGTGCGGGTGCAGGCATAGGCTGTGGCGGTGGCACCACGCTGCGACTATCGCGGTCGGCACCGCTCGCCAATCACGGGCACCCCGCAGCCCTGGCCCTTCACCCGAAAGCACATGCACAACGTGCAAGGTACGCGCAAGCCAAATGCCATTGGCAAATGGGATTGGCGGGTGGTGGCCTTTCCCACCGCGGCACAATTCTTGGTGCCAGCAGGGCACTGCTTGCTCAGAGGGCGTCATGAGTCACGATGCGTGCGCGAAAATCGGTCCGAACAGTCGGTGCTTTGGTGAGCGAGCGCGGCCATCATGTGAAACATGAGGTGCTCACACGCGTTCCCACCCCGAAATGCAGCAGCTGCACGTTGTGAAGGCTGCTGCGTGGCAAAGGGCCACGCAACAAGGTTGGGAGTCATTGTGTGGTGACCTGCGGACTGACATGACAAGTCTGGACAGCCACTCGCGGAGGCAGGCGGCACGTGTGTGGCTGGAAGAACTGTCTCCGCAACGCCACTCACACAGTGTGACACAGTGTGAGTTTGGGCTCAGTTTCAACCCCAACATGCCAGCGCCTGTGGTTTTTGAGGGTTGAAGCAACAACCAAAACGGAGGTGGGTGCCCCCCTGGTCTGTGCTGGCGCCGCACGCCACACGCAACAGGCATCCAATTCGGCAGTTTGTGGGGCAGCTGCCAGTGACACACACGGCGCGGTCGCGAGTCTCACATCACGCTCGTGGCGGGGCCAACTCTTTCGAGGTGCAGTGTACCGCCGTGTTGCCTTGCGTCTTGTCGCAAATCCTGCTGAATGCTGCAGCCGGGTGTCGCCACGGCACAAGGGTGTGAGGTGCACACGAACCTGCCGCTTGGGGCACGCCCTTTCGTCCACTGTTGACCGGCCTGCCCTTTTCAGGGGCTCTCCAGCAGGCCAAGGGTTGGGTGCATCTTTCTACCTGGCGCAGCGCCGACGGCGGTGGCACCGCCACAGAGGGACGGCCCGACGCGCCCATCTGGTGACTCGCAACCTCGTCGGTGCGCGACAACAAGCCACAGCCCGCTGATTCAGCAGTGTCAACCAACATGACTAATCCCGCCACTCATAGTACATTTTATGACGTCACTAAAAACTTGCTGGTGTGCAGAACAGCGGTTTTTCCGGCACACTTCCCTTGCCCCAAGCCCTTTTGGGAGCCTGGCAACCGACCGTGTCCACCCTTCCTCCTGTATGTCCTCGAGCGGCCTAGCTGGCGCGGGTGGTGCCATGCCATCGATGGCACTCATGGGACTCCAGCGTATGGCTGTACCACACAATGGCGGGCCACCCGCCTTGCCAATTCAGATGAGGGCGCTGCAACACCGGCTGATGTTGCAGCTCCCGTTGGCGGGTGGGGCGTGGCCCCCCCACCCCATGGCTGCGCTGCCTCCTGCGCATGGCACGTACTTACCACAATCAATGTGGCCCGGGCAACCCGGGGCGGGAATGGGGCGCGCAGCGTTGGGTGTGGCACCCGGGTACCCCCAAGGCAACCGGCTGATTCCACCGAACATGTTGATGGGAGCGTCACCACACGTGCTCCACGCTCCCCTCGGCCCTTCCCCGGCGTCTGTTCCACAGCAACAGCCTCAATACGTGCGTTATGAGTTCCAGCAGCAGCAACAGCAGCAGCAGCAGCGGCCACATCAGCCTCCCCAGCACAGCCAGCAGCAGCAGCAGCAGCAGCTGGAGCACATGCAGAGGTTGCGCATGCTTCAGTATCCAGTGACACCCACACCACACCCACGAGCCGTCCCCCCGACAGAGCTCAAACAAGTTGTCGCTTCTTCTCTTGACCACAACCCACCGCCCCTGAATGTGGTGCCGTCCACTTTGTCTGTGGAAGCGGTGTCCAGGCGGACCAGTTATTCCCGTTCTTCACCCCCCATGGATCGCCGTGGCAAATGCCCTTCGAAAGCCCGCCCCCGGCACACGACCAGTCATGGCCTGAAACGCTCGCGCCAAGCCACGACGTCAGCGCAAAGACACCCGGGCGCGGCGTACACCTCACAGCAGCGCTTTCGTGGCGTGACGCTGTGCGCCTCTGGGCGGTATCGGTGCAAGCTCCACCACAACGGAGGGAGCATCAGCGTGGGTCGGTTCGACACTGACGAAGCAGCGGCTGTGGCGTACGACATGGCTGCCTTGTTGACGCGTGGAAAGGCTGTGAACTTCTCCCTGGAAGAGATGCGCCGCCGCTGTCGTGGCCTTGGTGACACCCTGGACATGGTGTGGTCGCGGCTGGACGCCGCTGGTGCCATCCGAAGCCCCCAAAGCGCGAAGATGTACGCCCTCCTCTCGGAAGAAGGCGATGGCACCCAAGACTACGGCGATGGGGACGATGATGGTCATGGGGACGATGATGGCGATGACGCGAAACTGGACGATGTGGGTGGCAGCGCGGCGCATGGTGTCGGTCGGTCTGCTCGGGACCGTCATCGTCGTCGTGCCGTGATCGATGATGATGATGATGCCAGCCATGACGCCGACGTGGAGGAAGCCTCGATCCCCACTGCCATTGTGTCGCGTGCACCCGGCAGCTCAGCGTCTTCCTTGTCTTCTTCTTCTTCTTCTTCTTCTTCCCCCGCCCGAAGCGGAAGCCGACCCACAAGCCGAAGCCGCAGCCGAAGCCGAAGCCAAAACCCACGGCAGTCCAAGACGGGCCGTGTGCAGAAGAGCCGAGCGGCCGTGAAAAGGCGTCGAACGCCTCGACTCGCCGCCGCATCACCCTCCAGCCCCAACAGCAGCAGTGCTTCCGCCGTGGACACTGACTCTTCAGTGGTGGAGGACTTCCTCGGGTTTGTGGCAGCGGCAGGGGGGTCTCGTGGTGGACGACCACAAGAGAAAAGGCAGGCAGCACGGAGCGTGTCTCGCCGAACCAAGAAGCGCAGACGTAGCTAAGGTGACCGCATATCCATAAGCTGGGTGGCATGTGCGGAGGAGTAGTGTGTTCGTGTGTTGTTCGTTTTTCGTGATTGCGTGTCTATGTGGTGTTGTTCCTTTTGTATGTCATGTGGCACGTCGACGTGCCGCTTTGGTTCCTTGCACAGTTTCTCTTTGGCGTGAGTGGTCTAGTCGTGAGCAGTAGCAGTGCAGTGTCTTTATTTTTAGTTTGTCCAGCACGACCCCCCACTGAGAAACATATGATGACGAAAAACGTACCTGAGTGAGCTGGCGCAACACGAAGTGTGAACCTAAGCATCGTTGGCACCCTCAGGTGCCAGAGTAGCAGCAGCGGAGGCGGGTTGTGGTGCAAATTCCACCTTTGGCACGACAGCAGCAGCCCCAGCAGCAGCAGCGACGGGTACGGAAGCGTCAGGTGCACCGGTTTGGGGAGCAACAGTGACAGCAGCAGGGGCAGCAACAGCAGGAGCGCTGGCCCCAGTGGTGCTGGCTCTGGGAGCTCGAGGCTTGCCTCGCACACGTCGACGTCTGCGTCGCCTCGTCGTGGGACCACCAGCAGCGGTGGCGGCCGACGTTTTGGCAGGAGCGGTTGGGCGGGGTTGTGAATCGATCTTCACGAGGCCCAAGCGCACGACACGCTCGAGGCAGCCACGCAGCACGGCAGAGCGGATCGGCTTGAGCACCTGGTCGTCCACACCAGCTTCTTTGCAGCGGCGGCTTTGTTCCACAGAATCGCTGGCCGTGATGGATATAATGCACGGGCGAGGCGCGTTCGGCGGGGGGTTGGTGCGAATGGAGTGCGTTGCCTCGACGCCATCGACACGGGGCATCATGATGTCCATGAAGATGACATCGTAGTGCCCGGTTGCGGCCTTGTCAATCGCCTCCTGGCCATCACAGGCGGCGTCGACGTGCTGCAGGTGAAACTTCTTGCGGAGCATGCTTGACAAAACAAGACGGTTGCTAGCCACGTCGTCCACCACAAGCGCACGCCAGTTCACGGAAATCTCGCCGTCCTCCACAAGATCGGAGCTCGAGCCGGCGCTGACAAGCGCTTTCGTGGAAAGTGCGGCCGTTTCGCGGGGCACCATGACTTTCGCAAGCTTTCGCAGTGTCTGCACCAACACAACCATGAGACAACACAGCGAGCCATGCCGGTGTCAACACACCGCATGATAGATAGCACAGCAAAGCAGTACAAAGGCGGGGTGGGCGCAACAGCACGATCACACAGCAAGTCTTGCTGCTGTGAGCACGATCATCACACTGCACCACTTGCACTTGCGCTGACAACAGCCCCATACATGTACCTTGTACACGCGCCGCGCTGTGAACGGAAACTGCAGGTTGCTGACAAACGGCGGGAATGCGTTGTCGCCGCTTGACTGCGATCCACTGTCACTGCTGCTGTCAGACACGTTCAACATGGCGTGTTGCAGCGGTGTCAGGAGGACAAGCACGGGGCGAGTGGCACGCCGCAGCCGTGCCACGCCTTGCTGGAACACCGGCGCCACGTCATTCATGGTTGTCACCACCACGCCAGGGTTGTTGTCAACGTTGGCGACACCCGTCGCGCGTATCGCATGGCCGACCTCTGACGGCGGACACACCGACACACGCAGGCCCAGTTTCTCCGCCGTGGCGCGAAAGTGGGGAGCCAGGTCAGGGTCACCCACCATCAACTTGATGTCGCCGGTCGTGGCCAAGGCCGCGGCACGTGCCGCCTGCACACGGCGCAATGCCTCTGCGGGTGACGACGCGACGTCAAACGGCAGTGTGACGGCAAAGGCCGCGCCGGTGGTGTAGTCGTCGCTGGGTGGTGGTGGTTGGGGCGACCCGCGCCGTCGCAGCACCACGTCGCCACCCGAGCCTCGACACAACGCCCGTGCGACCGTCAGTCCCAACCCCACTCCACTGGCCAAGTCTCCGGCGCCACTGCCGGCTTCGTTGCTGGCGCTGCTGTTGCCGCTGCTCCCGCCGCCGCCGCCGCCGCCGCCTGCACCCGGCTGCAAGAACCCGCGGACATAGGGCTCGAAGATGGAGTCCGTGGCTGTTGGTTTGACGCCACACCCGTTGTCCACCACCTGCGTCGTGATGACAGCGCCGCTACCTGCCGTAGCAGAAGCGAGGATGGCGCCGGCTTGTGGTGGTTGTTGTGGCGCGTCAGGTGCCTGTGGTGCGACGCGCAGCGTCACACGACCGCCACCATGGCTGCTGCACGCCTTGATGGCGTTGTCCAGGAGGTTGGAGACAATCATGCCGTAGTGTTGGCGAGGCCCGGACACGTAGGTGGGCACGTCAGGGTGCATGTCCACACACACGCCGATGTGGCTGTCTGCGACCAGGGCGGCGAACTGTGACAGGATGGCGTCCAGTTCCGCCTCAATGTCAAAGTCGGTGATCACCGCGACAAGATGGCCGTTGGTGCAGTGGTCCGAGTACGTCACCACGTTGGTGATGACACGCTCGAGTTGACGAGCCGCGCCCAGGGCTTTGTACACCGACTTTTTCTGGTCACGGTCGATGGGCGCCTCCAGCAACATCGCGTTGTACCCCACGATGGCGTTCAGCGGCGTGCGCAATTGATGGGACAGTGTTCCCAGTGACTCCATCTTCATGACACCAGCCTGCGAGGTGGCTGCGGCACTCACCATGCGCGCCATTTGGCCGAGGCGCACGGACGTGGTGTCTGTGTCCGTGAGGACGTCCTCGGCTGCCAGCCCTTGTGCCGCGTCCACCCGATCCAGACGGAGGAAGCCCGACGTGCGCAGCAACGAGGAGTGGACGAGCTTTGCCAGCAAGTCACAGCAAGCCACAATGACTTCGACGTTGTTGCCGCTCATGACGTGGGTAATGCGAAGCACCCACGCCACAGGAAAGATGCACCACGTCAGACACGTGGAGCGCCACACCCACTGCAGCATCGCGGCATCAGCCGGGTGGATTGCGTCGCGCACGCCAATGCGCACGGTGTCCAGTTGCCATTTCATCACCCATACAAACGCCAAGGACGACACGGTGAACCATGCTTGCCAGTACGGAGCCCAGCTGGCGAGCCAGCCCGTCGCGATCATGCCGACGTCCAACGCACACACCAGCCACATGGAGCGGTGGCTGCGGCACACGGTGTCAAGCAGGAGCAGCAGCGTCGGGGTGCTGACTGCCCACTGAAGGTACCGCAGTGGCACGTCGCGCGTTCCGAACTGATCCATGGTTTCCGGAACCACATCCAGCAGCACCAGGGCGTATGTGCATGCAGGCAGGCAGTTCACAAACAACACCAGCCGAAAGGCGGTGACTTTGGTCGCGTCGTGAGTCTGCAGCAACGCCAGGAAATCCACCCACATGATCACCAGGAACGAGACGAGTACAATGAAGTGCACCGTCCTCATGTGAGGCATCACAACAGCGGAGGCAAGGCGCTGTAACACATCGTCAGCGGATGACGCCACGACGACGATCAGACCCAAAAGCCAGACGCCTGCCGCAACAGCAAGCCAATGGCACGCAAACTTGTCCAGCCCCCTGGCATCAGCTGCCGCTTTGCCTACCAACACGCTGGGCTGCGAAGCGGCGCGCTTCATCTTGCGTTGCACTCCCCCCCTTGGACCTGTTTTCCGCCACCTTGCATGCGTGGATTTTGTGTTTCAAATCCTCAAAATATTTTGTTGATTTCGCTAAAATCGAAGATGTCACTCCAACTTCGCACAACGAAGGCGCGGCTGGATGCCGCACCCGCGCCGCATCCCACAGTGCTAGTGTGCGTGAGTGCTTTCGCTCCACCACCATGCCTTCAACCTCGATGACATCGCCCGCCCGTGTGGGCATGGCGTTGTTGTGTGTGCTGAGTGTACTGGTGTTGCCCGCGCAGGCGCTGGCGCGTGGTGATGGCCGCGTGGTGTACCCGCTGTTCAAGCAGTGTGACCCACGATGGGGGCAGGACGAGATGGGTGTGGCAGGTTCCGGCGAGCGTGCCACCATTTGCAAGGAGGGCTGCGCCATGTCCTCCCTGAGTATGGCATTGGCGGGGCTGGGCGTGCACACCGAGGGTAGGCCCACCAACCCAGGCACGGTGAACGCGTGGCTGGAACAACACAACGGGTACACCTGTGCGGACGGCGACTGCAACAACTTGGTGCTGACGGCACCGCAAAGGCTCACCCCGGTGCTGAAGCTCGTTGGCGAGATCGAAAAGCCACCGGTTCAAGAGATCCGGGGCAACCTGACTGCCCAGTCGCAGGTGTTCATCGCCCACGTGCACGATCGCACGCACTTTGTGCTGCTCACTGGCTGGGACACCGCCGCCAATGCGTTCACTGTGAATGACCCGTTCTACAACACCACGGTTCGTGCCTCTCGATGACGACGACGACGACGTCACGTCTCTTTGTGTCTTGTTGTTGCAGGCCTGGCCTGACTCAATGGTGTGCTGTTGCCCTCTCGCCCCCACGCGTGTGTTGGGATCGTCGTGTCGTGGCCGTGTCCGGTGTCACAGACGTACACATGGGAGTCGATTGCCGACATCATCATTTATCAGATTCAACCTCGAGTGCTGGCTGCCGCCCAAACACCTGTGCTGCCCGCCACGGCTGTGGTGCCTTTCAAGTACCCCTTGTACAAGCAGTGCAACAAGTCGTGGGGCAACGACATCATTGTGCGTAGGCGTTTTCGGCGGATTTGTGTGTGTCATGTCGAATGCTTGCTTGGATGCTGCTTGTTGGTTGGTGGTGTTTTTTTTTTGTTGGTATGTGTGCCGTTTGTGTCTGACATGCCTGGTACACCTCCGCCCTGCTGCCACGCCACGTAACCGCAGGAAACCACCACGATCTGTGCCGTGGGCTGTCTCATGAGCTCCGTGTCCATGTCCATCCACGGCAAGAACATCCTCATTCCCACCAATGGCAGCTATCTGCTGAGCAACCCCGGCACGTTGAACGCGTGGCTGCGTGGCAACAATGGCTACACGATGCAGAACGACCTCAAGGAGAGCGTCGTGCCGGGTGTGAACCCCAGCCACATCTCATGGCCCGCCGACGGCATGCACTTGTCGAATGACATCCCCATGAGCGGCATCCGATCCATGCTCAGTGCCGGGCGCCCTGTCATCGCTAACGTCATGCATGGACAACACTTTGTGTTGGTCATCGGCTGGGACACCAAGGACGCCGACACCCTGTACATTAACGACCCTGGTTTCACGCGAACTACGTATTCCTATTCAAAGGATGTTGTCGGCTGGCGCCTGTTTGACATGCTCCAGGCATGACGTGTCAAGTGGAGAAAACCAACAACCCGTGTCTACATGATCATGAATGCAACAGTCCAATGCAAAGAAAGCGCTTGGGCTCCATCGTCATGTTTTGCATCCTCGGCCACCAAAGCATCTCGCAGCACACACCACAGGGGGTGAGGTGGATACATCGCGCACAAACGGGAGTTGGGAGGCAACGTGCAACAAGTGTTACTTGGCTCGCACAACACTCCAAAACGGATGGGCTCTATCTACTACGAAAACCAATGACCCACAACGCTGTGCATGAGGTGCTCCTCGACTACGTGTTGACGACGTCTACGCAGTGGAAGAAAACCACCTGCAGCAGGCACAAACAAACAAACAAACAAACACGGTGGCAGTCACGCGTGAGGGAATACAGCATCACCACCACACAAACCACCAAGGAAGCCCAGCCAAACAAAAACAAAACAAACAGGCCACGCACCTCCTGAACTCGTCAAAGCTCAAGTACCCGTCCTCGTTCAAATCCGCCTGTTTGAACGCTTGCTTGGCCGTCACTGCGGCCAGCTCTTCGCAGCTGACGCCAGACGCCTCGCGACAACTGGGCTCGATCTCGAACATCACCCGGAACACCGACGTCAAATACGTCGTCATCTCGTCCAGGCCGATGTACCCGTCACCGTCCAGGTCATACAACCTGCGCGCACGAGCAACGCCACCCACGGCCGCCAGACGTTACTATTTCGCACCCCAAGCCGAGCAACAACCTCAAGCCAAACAAAACCCCAAGCCAAGCAACCAAGCAACCAAGCAGCCAAGCAGCCAATCCATGCACGCCCTGCTCCCTCACGCACCGGTACGCAGCAATCATCTTCTCCTCGGCGTTGCCATAGCAAAACACGCTCAGGCCGGAGGCGAGCTCCGCAAAATCCACCACGCCGTCCTTGTCTGTGTCAAACAGCTCAAAGAGGCGCGTGACCAGGGTGTTGACCATGCTGGCCTCCGACGCGTTTTGCATGCCGCCTGCCAGCGACGCCAACAAGAAGAAGGCGCGGCGGAACGCATCAAACGTCAACGCCCCGTCACGGGACTGCTCGGCGA
>Ga0213833_1001228_pt1 | contig 19024 bp, 30 predicted proteins | sample SWATP21_FD_160575 | JGI IMG/M metagenome (GOLD analysis project Ga0213833, IMG submission 160575) | Coastal seawater microbial communities from Marineland, Florida, United States - SWA TP2 #1 | ecosystem: Environmental > Aquatic > Marine > Coastal | place: USA: Florida | collected 2016-08-14
GGTGTCGGCGCACGTGTGTCCGACCGAGTGTGCTTGGTGCCAATTTTGCGTGCGGGACTCGGGATGGTACGATGCTTGTGTCGTGAGGACATGTGATGCCTGGATCTTATTTGCTGTTTGGTGCACTGTTCAGGTGGGAGCGATGCTGGAGGTGTGCCCGTACGCGCATGTGCACCACCTCGGTCCGTAGGATCTACGCTATGCCCCCCTGTATGCCCAGTGTTTAATTGGGTGTTGCTGTGACTCAGGTATGTACCGTGAGAAGGACTCGCTGGTGCCCATCTTGTACTACAACCGTCTCCCGGCTGAGGTCGACTCGGACATCGCCATTGTTCTGGAGCCCATGATTGCCACTGGTGCGATACCGGCTGATGCTATTTTACACGCACACGTTTAGGTGGTTGGGTTGGGCATCAGGTGTAGTTTTGTGTGTAACGCTGTGTGGTCTCGCAGCCGGCACTGTCAACGCCTCGTTGACCATCCTGAAGGAGTGGGGTGTCAAGCGTATCAAGGTGATCGCCATCATTGCTTCCAAGCAAGGTTTGTCCATCCGAGCTTGTCGTGTCGATGTGCCTTGCATGTGTGTGCTCATCGTATTGTTTGTGTGCAGGCCTTCAAAGTTTGCACAAGACCCACCCTGATGTGGAGGTTCATGTCGCTGCTGTTGACGAGAAGCTGAGCGAGGTACGTGCTGTGCCACAAAGCTTAGTGACGCTGTGATCATCTCATAGCAACATGTTCTGGTGTGCAGCAATCATACATTCTGCCTGGTCTTGGTGATGTCGGTGACCGCTTGTGGAGCACCACCAAGAACTCCATCCCTGTGGGCGACCCCACAACCCCCTCCGCTGGCGCTGGTGCTGGTGCAGGCGCTGGTTCGGATCGTGGTGCTAAGCGTGCGCGTCAGGAGTAGAAAAACAAACAACACATCCTTCACCCCATGACGTCCTGTGCTAATCAGCAAATGCTTCGCAATGCAACAAATGTATCAGGCGAAACGCGTGTATTGCGTTTCCTGTCGGTTGTAGGGACTCGCGAACCGAGTCGCCACACACGACAGCACACACGGAACATCCACTAGCCAGGCTGAGCGCACGAATGGAACATGCCAAACAACTTAAGCGCGGGCCACAACAGCGAAGCGACGCTGGGGGAAGTTGGACTCCTTGGTCTGTTGACGGCGGCTCTTGATGGACTTCTGCTCATACAACAACCGATGTCAATACCGATGCTAACACCGGAACAATGCATTGGGCAGCCCTCTGCATGACGAACCTCCTTCACAGACAGAGCACGGCGGATGGCGCGGGTGCGCTTGCGGCGCAGATCGATGGGCACGTACTTGCCGGTGCCGTAGTCAGCACGGAACTGCACACAAGCGCCGTGAGCGACGAGAACACGCCTAGCCACACATCATTGGCACGCACCGAGTCCTTGTTCTTCTGGTTGTATACGGTCAGAACACGGGCGATGTCCTTGCGCACGACCTTGATCTTGGCCAGCTTGGAGGCGGCACCGCCGGTCACCTTGGCGACACGCAGCTGCATAGCACAGCACACGGCGTCAGGCGAGGAGGTAGCGGCAGCACCTCACACACGCATCCTAGACACGTACGCTAGCCAACTCAGTCTTGAGGCTGTCCAGCTGCTTCAGCAGCTCCTGCTTGCCCTTGTTACGCAGCTCGTGTGCCTTAAGCTTGCCTGCATGCACCACCAACAACGCAGGCCGCCAATCAGCCGAAGGCAGCCCCGGCTCGCTCTCCCGCGCCCCTACTGTACGCATATACAATGCTATATCGGCGACGGCTGCAGAACGTACCCATGGTCAACGGTGGTTGTGGTGTGTGCCTGTTCTACGATCGCAACTTGGTGAGCAGAAGCGCCAGCATTGTTGGTGGCCGCATGGAGGTGAATTTAATTCAACTTGTGCATTTTTCTGGAACATAAAATTCAGCGTCGTTCCGAGCATCGTGAGTGACATCAGCGGTCGTCGGCGCCGCATATCAAGCTCATCACCATTTGATCCGGTCGGGCAGTTTCCACGCCCCTGCTTCTTTTGATTGAAGAGCCCTCCACATCGTGTGTTAGATCTAACACCATGCCGTCCAAGAAAGCCGCTGATGAGAGCCTGCTGGAGGCCCAGGTCATCCGTCCCCTGAACACGTTCGCCAAGAGCAGCTACTACTTCATCAAGAAGTGCGAGAAGCCTGACCGCAAACGTTCGTAGCCGTGCACCGTGCAGGCAGCATGTGGAAGGCAGTGTTGCTTTTCTAGCTGTGCTGCTGGGGCTTCTGTCGCTTCGCGGACGTTTCGCTCATGTTTTGTGTCCGTATGCATTTTTCACCTGGTTTGCGCTTGTGCAGAGCTGACTGAGCTCGTCGTCAACACCGGCGCTGGGTTTCTGATCATGGGTTTCGTTGGTTTCTTCGTGAAGCTCATCCACATCCCCATCAACAACATCATCGTGGGCGCTTAGGGTGGCCATGTTTGAAGCTGTGCGGGCAAGCACCGTCGTTTTTCGTTTCGTTTGTCGGGGTGTGCACGCCGGGTCTTTGGCGATGAGTGATTGGCAGTGCCCTTGTTGCCCCTGCAATACGGTTTGCATTGGTGGAGCCTGTGCATTGTGTTCTTGTCATGCCAATGGGCAGAAAGGAAGTAAACAAAGAAGGATGAGTTACCTGGCGGTTGTTTGTGCACTGTCGAGTTGTCCTCTGAGACAACCGTCCTTGCTGTCTTGGTACACCTGCGCCATCGCTGCCAACTGCCACCACCCGGCGGGCGAAGTTTCACTGTGATGATCAAGGCAACGAGCAGTCCCTCTGATCCACCTCCACGGTCATGCGCCCATCGCGGCTCGAATTTTCTAGCTACATTTGCGTGGCAGGCACAAAGACACCCGCGTTTGACACCTGCGACAGCACACCCTCAAGCCACACGGCACACGAAGTGCGAAATTGAAACGTAAAGCAACCAGTTCACCACCACCTCCAGAAACCAGACGCCTCAAGCACCAACGAACTACACAGAGAATGCCTCGCCACACTGCTTGCATGCTTTCGGTCCTACTTCACACTCAAACCCACACCCCATGCACATTTGCATCCACCCCTCCGCGTCTGAGCCTTCACTGTCGTGAAGAAAGTGCTGCTGGTCACGTTGCAAACTCGGTACCACATCGCCATGCGCTGGCAGCTCGCCCTCTTGCCTCTTCTTCTTTGCACCAGCCAGCCCTGCAACAGGCGCCGCTTCAGTTCCAATCGAGGCAGGAGGAAGGGCGTAGTACTCGATAGTGGCGGGAGGTGGACAACCGCCCCGACTTCCACCACCAGCTTCACTACTACTGCGTGCGCGACGTGACTGCACGGAGGGACCGCCTCCGCCAAAAGACAGTCGACGAGCAGGCCGTTTCGAGGACCTTCTTCCTGACAATGACCTTCGCACCTCTGGCCGTGGTGGCTGCTGTGATGTAGTGCCACCGTTGGCGCGCCCGCGCTCACTGCTGCTGCGCCGTGCGCCGTTAGTCGTCACCACTGGGCGCACAGGTGAAGGTGGCGAAGTCGGTGACTGAACACCCGGCATCGTGCGGCGCGGCACAGCCATCAGGTTCAGGTCCGGCTTCTTGTGCAAGGAACCAACCGGGGAGGCCTGGCCGGTCGCCACGGGTGACGTCGGCACCACGGACAGTTGAGAATGCGGACGCGGCGGGGGGGCGTCAGCGCGGGGCGGCCGGGGCCTGACTTTCAGAGGTGAGAACAGCTTCGATGGCTGTGGGCTGATGCGGATTCCTTGACCGCGCGCCGCCACACCTGGCGTGCGAGACGCGCGCCTCGGTGGTGTGACTGCCGTCGTCCGTTGTTGTCGACGTCTCCGTGAGGCGGACACTGGCCGCGGCGGCTTGGAGGAGGGACGCACGGGCGACGCACGCGTTGTGGTGGGTCGTGGAGCTGCCGCAGAGGTGCTGCGCGCGCTGCCTGTACCACTGTGTACATGTACTGTTGTTGTTGGGGTGGCCTGTGACGAGTGCGACTGCCGCTGCTGTTGCTTGTGACGCTGCATCAGGCGGTGCTGATGCGCAAGTTCGATCTCGTGGTGGAAGGGAACCGACGCAGCTGCCTGGGCCGACCGAGATATGGGTGGCCCATGCGCCGTTCCTGTGATGAACTTGTCACTGACACTTTGTGAATCGCGGGCAGCAGTGTCTGTGCCTGCCACATCGGCGCCCGACTGGTCCCTGGTGGGTGGCTTCGCGGCTTCGCGGGCTCCAAACCCGGGCGAGTGTGGCTCGCCGTGGCTCCGAGACAGCGCCGCCCGTCGCTGAGCATTCGAGGACCGCCGATGCTGCGCAGGAGGGGGGCGCTGCGGCGGCACTGCTCCGGCCGAAAAGGGCCGCTGCTGCGGCAATGGGGATTTTCTGGAGGTCTCAATGCGCCGGCGCCACTGGCTCACCACACCAGCTCGCCTGCGCTGCGACTGAAGCAGCTGGTGCGCCGGCACTTGATAGTACGCGGCGATCATTTCGATCGAGGCGCGGTGGGCGTGGTAGGCACTGGCTCCACTTTGGCGGGCTGGTGCACTGTTGGGGCGCTCGGATGGGCTGGCCACTCCAGGGAAGGTGTGCACACTGGCACAAGACGAGACAGTGAGGGGCACGCACATGTCACACACACGCGCGCGTACGCACACACTTTCCAAGGGACGGTAGCAACAACACGTCACCAACACCTACGTTGAAACCCTTGGCGACGATTGTGGTGAGTCTCTGTGCGCGCGGATTCTTCTGGCGTTCGCAATGGCCATCTGACGCTTCACCGCCCAACGCTTCACATCTTCGGATGAGAAACCCGAGGAGCCGCCTCGTTTGGCGGCCGCGACAGCAGACGCCATTGCAATTCGATCCCGCTCCCGCCTCTTCGAACGCAACGAACACACCGCTCTCACAGCCATGACGTGGCGCTTGGCGCGGCCCTCGCGTGTTTTCTTGTGCACACCGACGTCCTGTGACAGGCGCCTGGTTGAGACTTGTCCGGTCACAGCGTCCGTGGAACGGACACGGTTGGCTCCAGACCAACCATCGTCCGGATCGCTGTCGCTGCTGTCCGAAGGATCTTCAATATCTTCACTGCCACTACTGGCAGATGATGCTTCAGTTGCAGACGAGTCTGTCTCTTCATCGTCGGAAGAGCACAGCGTTGACCCGCCGTCTGAGGACGCGCCGACGGTGTCAGCGTCTGAATCATCCTCAGCTTCCGCATCTTCCCAGGCGACAGGTGCGCCAACATGTTTTGGGCCTGTTGTCGAGTTGGGCACGGAAGACCTGCGCGTTGGAGCAGATTTGCGGCGGAGGTTCCACTGTCGAAACGCAGCCTGCACAACACGACAGGCCTGCTCGCGCAGTGCGTTCTCGTGTGCCTCCATCAGTGAAGGCTCGCCACCACTTCTCTGCAGCACTTGACTACTACAATCATATTCTTCTCCAGTGTGCCCTCATTGTGCGTCCACAAGCGACACGTTGCCGAGATCGGCGTTGGCAGCCAAAAGGTGACTGTTGTGTGAGTGCGCGCTCCTGCAGCCTGCTTGCTTGGAATGTTTTATTGTGATAACGAAAACCTACTGCCGTCGCAAAGAGTCGATTTGACCTACAACATCTTCCACCTGCCGTTGCAAGCCCGCCAAAAGGGCGGCTGTCTTCTGGCGGGTCTCCCTTGCTTCGCGCGCGGGATCATGTGTCTGGCCAGCCGCGGGATCTGCGGATGAGGCAGCTGTCGCGGGGGGTCAGTGGGGACTGATGGGAACTACAGCTGGACACCTGTGCGACACTTACCCACGTGGTCGTGATTCTTGAGCGCCTTTGTGTGGAGCGCAAACAGAGTTTTCAAGAACTCATCCTTGTGAAATGTTGACATGAACCGCAGCGTGTACAAGGTTTCGGGTTTGTTGTGAACCGCTTCTCCAGACTCACTGAGTGTGCGGGTCTCGTGGGCCTCTGAAAACCGGCACGACGTCAGAACTGCGTCAAAACCACCCCACCACCCCATCCCCACGTACGAGACTGATCCACAAAGAGTATCTGCACAGCACAAACATCTGTGTTGCTTTGTTCAAGCTGTCACACGAGAAGGCAAGACAATGAGGGTTTGTGCACAAGGCAAGGACATGGGAGCGCACCTGCACAATGTTCGCAATCGGCAAGATCTTCTTCAGCCTCATCTTCGTGTCAAAGTTCAACAGCGCAAGGCGTTGGTCGTCGAGGCAAACTCGACGCAGCTGCTCCAATCCACCCATGTTCACCTGCAACAAGCACAGGCCGCGATGATGGCTGCACCAACACTCCACTCAGCCAACGTAAGCTGAGTCGCACCTTTGTCACAGTGTACATCGCCACACCCCGTGTGGTGACGTCGGATGACACAAGCTTGTGTGCTGACACATCACCGGTCATGATCACCACCTGTTGCATTAACGCACTCATGAGTCCGTTCTGCCTGCCGCCACACAACCACCCCCAACCACTCGCACCTTCCACTCGTTGTACGCGACGAGCAAATCATGTGCATGGCAGACGCGGTTCTTGCTATTGTGTTTGCCGATTGGACATACCACCTTGTTGAACATTCCGCACAGCTCATGCTCGCCTGGGCACGTGGAAAGGAAGGAGTTAGTGAAACAGGCCAGTAACAACATAAACCAAATTGGGGCGGGGTTACCGATGAAGATGCCGTCCGACTGCGACTGCTGGAACATCTTGTAAAAGAAATCGTACAGGTCGAGCTGGTGCAAAATTTTAGCCTGAGAGGCGCACAGACGCAGTTGCTTCACAAACGCTTGCTCTGCGCGGATTCTGTGGATTGCGGTTATCGTAGTGTGTCAGAAACACCCGCCACGACTGCAGCACCTGTGCGAACGTACGACTGCAGGTGGGTTTCCCAGAACGATATCTGAGAAGAGGATCGCTTGCACAGCGACCGCAATCTCAACCAACGCAACGTGAGCTGAGTGGCAATATCCCCCTCAAAGCTTTTAGCGGTTCGCTGCCATTTGTCTGCGTTCTTCGCCTCAGTGTGCACCTGCCCACCACAGAGACAACACAGCGCATGATGACACAACCCGCATGTCGCATCGCGGTTGCCGCCACTCACCTCGTCGAAATACTTGCTGATGACCGCGATGAAAGTGTTCACGACAACCATCATCATGACAAACACATGCAGTGCAAAGAACCATGGCGCCAGTGCTGGCCGCGCCTGTGAACCGCAGTGATGTCATGGACTAGTGCCTTGGCACAAACACGCCGCCCGCACCGACCTCTGCAAGAGCACGGTAGTCGAAAATCCCAAGCACAAACCGAAGAAGCGTCGAGAATGAAGAAGTGAAATTGTGGTAGTCCGCGAGGACAAAGCCAAAAATGTGCTCCGCGGCGAAGGCAAAACCGCAAACAACGACAAGAAAGCTGCAAGCGCCAGGGTCACCCGTTATCAACATTGTCTGATGTCGCATTCAGCTCGCAACCCCCCAACTGACCCAATGAAAAAGGCCACCAAGTCAGAGGCCGCGCGCTCCAGTGTCAACCACAAGGTATTCAGCTTCTTCGACAACGACATATATTGGAACAGCTTCACACAACTAGCAAGCCCCACCGCTCCTGCCCAGGAAAACGCAAGTTGTGCCGACTCCGTAGTCTGAAGAGCACGGAGGGGCGTCACAACGCGTGAACATGCGAACACACACGCGTGCGGCAGAGGACGCACGTGGTACATGTCTGTAAACTGCTCGGCGTTGACATCGAAGTTCTCACGAATGGGAGACCAAACATACAATAACCACTGCGCCATCATCATGCCTTCCATTGAGAGTAGCATCAACTCGTACAAATTTCGCAGCTTGCGAAAGTATGCGCCCTTCGGCGAACTTCGCCAGAAGCGGTGCACCTCTCTACCAACAAAATACGCAAAGCCGCACAAGTACACAATCTCCAGGATCATGCGGACCTAGAAAACACAAACAGACCTGTCAATTGTCGAGTCATGATCTTCAAGAACGCAAAAAAACCTACTTTGTCCATTTTCGCTTGGTACAGCACCAGCCGCACAGTGATAATCTTGGAGCTCTTGATAACATGCCCCGTCGGAAAGAACTCGAACAGGACCCGCACAGTCGTCATCAACTTGGTGAAGGTGCTGTACATATTGAAGTACACTGCCACTGCATACGTCTGCTCATCAGTCCAACGATCAGCCTCCATACGAGCCAGAATCGCCGAGGCCTGGCCTTCGTGGTTCTCGGCTGGCAGCTCGACGCTGAACCCTCCCGTTCCATAGTCTTCGCCAAACCCGAACAGCCCCACAAGTTCACCTTGACCATCGGACCAAGTGTAGCGCGATTCATTGCCAACGGGGCCAAACGGGGACGTATCCTGCTTGTCCTTGTCGAAAGACGTGTAGCATGAACCGTCCTTCGTGTCGAACCGTCCCACACAGCACGTGCTTTGCGCCGCGTTGTAGCCGTTCAAGCACTGACCATCTGTTGTGACGTTCCATGACCGCTCGACACACTCGTCCACAAACCTTCGCTCAAGGCACGAATCGTGCGGCATGCGCAGTTGCCGGAACCGGACGCCACCCACTAACCGGAGGTTGTGCAAGACGTAACCCCGGTCGGCGTCACCGAAAACGTCACCGTTGTACCATGCGGTTGGATACAACCCGTTAGACAGTGGTCCGTTGACCCACGACCAAAACTCGCCTTGTGTCATGATCTCGTAAAAGTTCTTCTTGTAGTTCACTCCTTCAAAAGGCTCGTCAAGAAACAGATCCAGCACCCCATCGTTGGTGGTGAACGCCTCGTGAACGTCACTGATGCTGGCAACAATCAGAACCATTAATGCAAAGTGGCACAAAAATCTTGTGCAATCCATAATGGTGGCATCCCGCTTGATGCGGTACATGCCTTGCAACGCTTCCCGGATGGGAAGTCCCTGTGCGACCGTGGTGAGACACTAATTTCCACACATAGTGCAGCACCCTCACGTTCATTCACGTACCCGCGCGCCAGAAAGGTCAAGATTAAAGTGTTTGCCAACGTTTTTCTTCAAGAGCTGGGCCCTGGCTTTGGTATTGCGGAGGATATCGACCTTCGACATTGACACATCAGAAGGTGATGGGCCCGGCGCTCCCATGAACCTGGACACAGCCTGGCCCAACAGTTTGCTTTTTGGCCGATGGGCACTCCTCTTGGGGCCATTGCGATTGTTTCCACTGTTTCGAATACCAGCCGCTGCAGCCGATAAACGGGCACCAACGGACGCACTGCGGAATGAGCGCGTGTCGCTCTCTGAACGCGACATGCCACAACAACGTCCAGTGCTTCAACGAGTCGCGGGGACCTCTACATGCTTCTTCTCCCACTGGGCCACCAACGCAAGGAAACAAACCCTCAGAGCACCACACAAGCGGAAACTGTTCCTGCTGTGACCGCCGCCACGCAGCGAGCACGTCAGCCGAAGGGCAGGTGTCACAGCGTTAGCAGCAGTTCTGCATCACATTGTACAGCAGCGGAATCAAGTCGACAAATGTGTATTCATCACAAAGAGCGCGCCATTGTTTTCCGACGACACGTCCACTTGCCCCACCACCAGTCCACTTGCCCCGTCGGACCTTCCGCTTTGTTCGTCAGGCTCCGCTCCAAGCACCTCCATCCCAGCTGAGGGTGTGATACTATGGCTGCCGCGGCTGCCGTGTGCACGACATGTCAAGCCCAGGGTCATGTTCACACAGTGCGTTGCGTTGGCGTTGTTTGTGTCGCCGTCTTCTGATCCGGTTGGTTGTGCGCGCATTGTGGTACGCTCGCTGGTGGGAAACAGGGTGAAGTGTGTACAACGTGTGGTCACCAAACGCGGACATTTGCAGCTGTACAGGTGCGTACACTCTGTGGTTCGCTCTCCTGCTGTGGGTATGTTGTGCTGATTGATCTCTTTTTCGGTGCAGCACCGCGGCCCAACGCCTGCCTCGCTTCATTTTGAAGCTTTCGACAGATCCACGTGTGAAGACAAGGCGTTCGATACGTTGTTTGCCTACGCCAAGATCATGCGCGAACGCGTGTTTGTGACCCAGGAGAAGGTCGTGACTCGCGAGGAGGAGTTCGACCCCCAAGCGGAGCGGGTTTCGCGGCACATTTACGGGCTAAGTACGTGCCTTCCTGTGCAGTTGCTTTGATGGTTGAGCGACCCGGATGGTAGATGGTGTTTGGACCCTATGCGCTGACCACTGTGTTTTGTGTTGTTGTCACAGTTGGAGATGCTCCTGTGGCATACATGAGGTGGCGGGTGTTGGGTGAACCAACTGGCAAGTGTGTGGTGATGGAGCGCATTTTGGTGCTCAATTCGCACCGGCGGCGTTCGATTGGACGACAGTTGGTCGCCTTCGCCTTGCAAGATATTGTTCAAAAGGTGCAAATGCTTGGCATCACCATCACCGCCATCGCTGTGCCGGTGCCAGACAAGCCGCCGTACGTATTACGCCTGTTTCAGTCCTTCGGCTTCAAGCCGGCTGGCACACCGTTCATGGCACGTGGCCGGAAGCGCGTGCGCATGATCATCACGCCCCAGGACGTGGTGAAAAGCGCGCAAGCCTTTGCTGCCATGACCCACAAGGCGAGCAAACTTGGCTGTGGAACGGGGGTCACGGATCCAATCGCGTTGGCCGAGGCTCAGGAGCGAGAAAGGCTGGCCGCAGCAGAAGATGCTCGACTGGCTGCTGCGTCAGCAGAAGTCGGCTACTATCCCCCAGGGGGGTCGGGTGGTGTGTAGAGACAAGCAGTGTTCGTTTTTGCAGTTTTTCGTTCTTTTACTGTTGGGTGCAGCAGTCACGTCATGGGCTGTCGTCTTCAGCAGTAACACCAGTGGGTCGTGTGCTTGTGGTTCTTGCACGTCTACACTCACGCACGACACTCCCGCAGCATAGAACGATGAGCGAGGAACACAGTGGTATTTTGCTGCGAACTGAGTTCTGAGGCGCCAAAACGAAATCGAGAGGGGCAGGGGGGGGGGGCGAGGCCCAACGCAAAACCGCAACGCAACACGCAACACAATCGTGACACACCCAGAAGGCAAGAGTAGGGATGGGGGCGAAACCCAACACACAAGCCAACAATTCACGCGACGCTCCCACGTCGTCACTCCAAAGCGAAGCCAATGACATGCTACTACGTGAGGTAAATAAGGTCGGCAGCTTCCTGGTCGGCCTTGGTGTCGCGCTTCTTCTCCCGAACACGCTTCTTGAGAGGTGGCGAGCGGAACATGACCTGCTTGCCAAGCTTCTTCTTGGCGGGCGCCTGAGACCGCTCCATGCTCTTCTTCAGACGCTGTTCGTAGATGAGCTGCTGCTGTGCCATGCGGTCCTGTCGCAACTTGTCGCGGCGGTCCTTCTCCTTCTCCTTTTCCTTTCCCATGACGTAGGTTGGTGACATGGACGCAATTTCCGAAAGCAGGTCCTCCAACAGCGCCTCCAGCTCCGTCAGCATGGAAAGCGTGTCCGGGTTGGCATCTGCCTCGAAGCCACACGAGACGTACACCTCCTTGACCTTCTTGCGCAGCACCTTCAACAACTGCCCCTGTCCATCCTCCCCGGAACTGCATCGACATCGTATCAAACAAGCCACCAAGTGCAAACGACGCGCCGTGAGTGAGGAAAACAAACAGTGACCAGCAACGGAGAAGTGAACGCACCTCTCCTTGACCCGCTCGCGCAGTGACTGCGCCTTGCTTTGCTCCCGGTCGATGTGGGCACGCAATACCTCAATGTTGTCCTGAAGGGCCTGTGTTTGCTTTTGCATGCGGCGCTCGGTCTCGCGGTATGTTTGTTTGAGCTCCTCCAGCTGCTGCTCGGTTTCCTGACAGTTCTGGATCAGGAACAGGTTGCCTTCCTCGAGCTGCGTGAAGATGTCGAGGAGCTGTTGGGGACGGGTGAAGTACATGGGCATCTCCTCCCCGCTGCTGACCAACTCCTCATCATCCAGCGAGGGCTTGGGAGGCAAGTCCAGGTCAGCGGCCGTCCACTGTGTGGTCTTCTTCAGCTGTGGCACCACACACACACAGAAAGCACACACACACGTGAACAAACGCACACAAACCAAACGAGAGGGGGGGGGGGGGGGCACCACCAACACCGACGTACAGCACGACCTTCACGAAGGGCCTTCTTGCGTGCTTCCTCTTCGCGAGCGTGCTGCTCGGCGATGGCGGCATCGCGCGTGGCCTCCCACTGTGCGAGCTTGTGCTCGAAGGAAGCCACGCGGCGGTCTTCCTGGCGCATCTTCTTCTCATTGATGCGATCGGTAACCCACTCTGGGGGTGTCAGCTTGTCCAGAAACTGTGGGGAAAACAAATCCAGCAACGAGGGGCGAGGGGCGAGGGGCGAGGGACGAGGGACGAGGGGGTGAGAGAAGGGATGAAAAGGTCATTGCACGAGCCCATGGGTGACGCCGTACCTCTTTGTACTTCAGGCAGTCCCGCAGAGCTTCCTCGCACTTGCCCTTCTCGTTGGCAACGACGTGAATGGAGTGCTTCAGACGTTTGATCTCTTGCAGTTTGTCGGTCTTCAACTTTGCCTCGCGCTCTGCATTCTTGATAGCCTCATGAGCCTTCTTGTCGTTCTCTTTGAGGAAAGCATCGAACCGGATGGCATCCTCCTCCAGCATGAGTTCCGACTTCTTCAATGCTTCTTCCTTCATGTGTGCTTTTTGCTCCAGCTGCAAACAGAGGATAACAAACCAAACATAACAAGGGTCAGTGTGTGAGCAAAGATCTAACAATAACGGGGGGGCAGGGGGGGGGGTGCCGTGCGGATCCACACACACCTTCCGGATTTCCTCACGCTTTGTATCCAGCGACATTTGAACAAGGAACATCTCCCTCTTCTTCGCAATGAAATCAGCCATGTTCTCCTTCTCACGGCGACGATCTTGTGAGATGGCAGCGGTTGCAGCAGCAACCAAACCCCGGGTGTGCTTGGCCTGGCGAGAGACATTGTTGGTGTCGCGCACTCCCTGAATGTCTGCAATCCGACGCGTCCGCCCCATGCGAGACGATTGTGTGGTCTTCTCCCACACTTTCATACGACTACGCTTTTCACGTTGCTGCGTTTGCACAAGCCAGACCGCACAAGCCGAGAGGGGCCCTCGTCACACCATGTGCCCCGCGAACATGCTCACCCAACACACCCATACCTGGCGCTTCGTCCGTCTCTCCGCCTCTCGCATCTTGAACACCTGCTCATCATCTGGCGGCAAAAATGGGTTGGGCTGACTCTCAAGATCATCAGCAGGTGCACGAGCACTCATGCGCCCTGATCCGCGGGATCCCCGGGTTCCAGTCCTCTGCAGCAGCGAACCACCAAGAATACGTCACCACCACGAAGAACACCGAAGCTTGCCATTGAGACACAGCGAACGACAAGCGCGTACCCGGTGCGCCATGGTAACCCTAGCCCCGGATGCTATTCAACCTTCGTCCACAAGATAGACTGCTCCTGCGGCCAGGCTGAAGTGCGTTTTGTGTGCAACGATGAAGCCACGCCCAACGGCCAAGCAAGCCAAACCGAGTTGCCATTTTTTTTCAAATATAATTGTAGTGTGCACACGCTAAACATCACCAACCACATCCACGCTCAGCATTGCTCAACATCATCACAGTGCTGCCCATGGCGAGTCTCCTGGGCATGCATGGCTCAGGCTCGTCGCGAGGGCGGGCACGAGGACGTGGACGTGGACGTAGAGGTAGAGGTGGGGCTATGCGTGGAGGCAGGGGGAGAGGAAGGGGAAGGAGTGGAAAGAGAAAGCGAGTGACACAGCCGGGTGGAGACCACAAGTTTGTGATACGCGGCATCTATGATGAGGCTGAGGAAGACCCAGAGTGGCGAGCTGTGCCTGCTTTTGACACAAAGGTGGGTTGCATCGCCTGCTTGGGTTTTTGCGTTGGTCCACCCTGTGTGGGACTGCGTCGGCCCTCTTGATGGCTGGCTCACAGCTCCATGTGGTGTGCAGGAAGAGGCAGAGGCCTTCACGAAGGAACACATCACCAGCGTGTGCACCAACCCCAAGTACCCACAGTGTTGCCACGTGTTCACCACGTTGTGTGACTGGGAACAAATTGAAACCCTTCTCTTGCCGAAGATTGCCTTCTACCGCCGCAAGTACCCAGTGGAGAAGCCTGCAAACCTGGACAGGAGCAGCAACGTGTTCGCACAGCACCCCAAAATCGTACAGAACGTGCTCAAGCGTGCGAACCTTGATTTTCATGCCAAAACGAATGAGGAGAGCACTTTGAACACGCTGCGGTACTTGTTCTTTCACATGCGGTGCGGCATCTTCGTCATGATTCGGCGCCGCAGGGTCATGATGTTTGTTCCTTTCGTCAACCACCACTACCGCAACACCTGGGCGAAGTACATGTCCTTTGACCACGGAAATACGCTAGATAGCTACTACTCCAAAAAGGAGATGTATGTATTGGCACTCCCATTGCTTGGCGTGGCGTGTGACTCCTCATGCTCACGACTTAACGTCTTCTCACTTGCAGGCAAAACCGGCACGAAGACATTCTCCCTGATGTTTCGCGCTGGTGGGCGAACGGTAACATCATTTGCAACGTGGAGTCTGCGAACTTTTGGGGAGATACGTTTCTTCCACAACTGAAGGAGATGTTGCAGCGGTGCTGCCGCGAGCGTGATGTGCCAGACTGCGAGTTCTTCATCAACAAGCGCGACTTTCCCCAGCTGAAAGCTGATCTCTCGGAGCCGTATGATTTTTTGTTTCCTGAAGAGAATTTCAAGCGTGATAACGAAATGTACAGCACGTATGCTCCCATTGTGAGCTTTTTCGTGGCCGACAACTTCGCTGATTATCCGTGGCCCAACACCGATGATTGGGAAACCGCTGTGGGTGAGTTTCCTTCACGGTGTTTCCTCTTTTACTATCTGGTTGTGGTCTCACGACACGATGCTTGGGCCATTGCAGGTTTGGTGTATCCGCCGCGCTGTGTCGACTTGCGCTCAAAAAAGAACCGAAAGCAGTTCCATGTTCCTTGGGCAGACAAGCAAGCGACGGCAGTGTTCCGTGGCAACTCGACTGGAGGTGGCGTCACCCCCGAAACAAACCAGCGTTTGCATCTGTCCTTACTGTCACAACAGTGGGCAAGAAGCCCCAAGTATGGCCCTGGTAACCCTGTTGATGGGGTGCAGTTCCTTGATGCTGGAGTAGTCAACTGGAACATTCGCGACAAGAAACTCCACGGGCAGCCGATGACGTTTCTTGACAAGCGGGTACGTCGTCGTCGTGTCACATAAATAGGCCGCCGTTTGCGTGTTCACGTAACACCGAGCTTTGTGACGCATGCAGGCGATCCAACAACGCTTGAGGCTTTCCGACCGCATTCCTATGTTCCAACAAGCCAAGTACAAGTACCTGATTTATGTCGAGGGTCACTGTGCGGCCGCTCGGTATGCTTCACTCATGGCGTTTGGCTCCGTGATCATCAAGGTAGCCACTCCCTGCTCGTGTGGTGCACATCTGCATCCCTGCTGAACTGCTTGCGCCTCTGTGCTCTGTTTGGTTGATCTGCCACGTGCGTGCCAGGTGGAATCCACAACGCAAGCAAAGGATATGTGGTACTTTCCTTTGTTGACCCCATTCCGTGTCAGCGACGGTGACATGGACCCGAAAGCAGGTATTGCAAGGCAAGTGTGTGCTCTGTTTCTGCCTCCCCTAACCACGTTGGTTCTCCTTGGTGCTACTCCAAAGACCATGTGTCTGTTCAACCTGACTTGTCCGACTTGGGGCAGGCCATTGAGTGGCTCAAAACACATGATGCCGAAGCGGAGCGTATGGTGGAGAATGCCAGTGCCCTTGCCCGGAAGTACCTGCACTTGGAAGGCATTCTCGACTACATGCACATGTGCTTGCATGAAATGGCTGTACGATTTACACCTACGCAGGGTTCGGAGGAAGGGTCAACCCCTGTCACCGACGGAAGTGGGGCTGGAGTTGGAGCTGGGGCTGGGGCTGGGGCTGGGGCTGGACCTTCCGAGGCTTCGAAAGACTGGTTCGGCGCTGACAACGTCCCGTACTGTGGCAAGGCGTTGCCGCTGCGAAAGCCGCCGGTCATCCCGGAGCTGGCGTCCATGTGCGAGTGCACACGGTGCCAACGACTGGAACAAGAAGCCGCTGCGCGGGCTGCGGCAGCGCCTGCGCCTGCTGCGAAGCCCAAGCGACAAAGAAAGCGACTCAATTTGCGTGGCAAGGCTGGGGTTCCGAAGTTCAAGGCCAGTGGCAAGAAGTTGGACGCGCTGCTTGCGCGCGCCAAGAAACGTCGCTAGCCCCTCCATGGTTTCCTGTTGCTGTTTGTTTCCGTTCTACCCAACAACTCGCGTGTGGCTCGGCTCGTCTTGCCCAACACGAGCTGTCTGTGGGTCTAGTGGTGTTGTTTCGTTTCGTTTCGATGTGCTTGCTAGCCTGCACCGACAACACGCAGTTTGGGTTCATCTATGTTCGTCGTCTACTTTCGTTTGCTACCGTGTGCAACACCACCCTCCTGCTGCAGCGTAGCACCTCTACACGGAGCTACACGGCACGGTGGGATCCGCTGGGGCCTCTAAGCTGGGTGTGGGCGCCGGTTCGACGGCGGGCAGTGGTCCAGGAGGGCTTTCGGCGGCGACGCCATTGGAGGACATCTGGAGCTGTCCCAGCAACACGACACGCGACAACTCGCACATGCGCGCTGCGCTCACAGCAACGGCTCCAGCGGGTTTGCGAGTGGCCTGCTTCAAGGACAACAGCTCCATACTCAGAAAGTCGTTCACGCGTGACAAGTGGTGGTTCGCTGTCTCCAGGCGCTCGACCCGCTGTAGCACTTCTTGTTGCTTCGCAAGGGCCACTGTAAGCATCTGCGCTTGCTCTGCTGTCAACCCAACTGATTGACGCCGCCTCTTGGATCGAGGTCGGGCGCCGTCAGCGTCCGAGGCAGGTATCACGCGCCGCTTGATGGTGTGCAACACGTCACGGCCTGTGCGGGTGAACTGAGGGTTCCGGAATTCCACCTTGCCGTCCCCGCCGCCAGGTTCTGCCCACTTTTTGAAGCCGTAGATGTGAAGCTGGCGCACGAATGACGTCCAGCGTCGATGCTTGAAGTGCAGTGGTAACACCTTGTCCGAGAACTCGGCAATCTGTCCCACGCCAGCCAGGCACACCCAACACCAGCAGCACCCACACGTGAGCGCAGAGCCGAGGGCAAGTCAAAACATCAGACAATGAACACCGTGAGCAAGGCACCTACGTTTTTCACAATGAGTCCATCGCCCGTCTCATTCCACGACACCAAGTGGTGGTACGACGGGTTGTTCAAAATGGAAAACGTCTTCACCAGAAACGGTGATGGAGCTGACGCACGAGAGGCTGGCGACCGACGAGCCCTACCACGGCCACGGCCACGGCCACGGCCACGACCACGGCCACGACCACGACCACGACCACGACCACGGCCTCGTGATCGGGACCGCCCGCGTGTTTTGGCACGACCACGCCTGGCCTCCGCACCCGCTCCGGCACCAGCACCCACACCCACACCCGCACCCACACCGGGACCCAAACCCACACCGGGACCCAAACCCACACCCACATCCACGACCATACCACTGCCAGGGGGCAGGGGCTCAGCTGGGCCTATCGCGGTGGGGGGTGGGGGAGGTAGCCCGTGGTCCATGTTGTTTGCGCTGCTGCGCCGCGTCCCAGCACGGCACACGCACAACCTTGTTTCAAACCCAACAAACGCCCGTCCCACTGCGTGTGTTGGAAATTGCTGTGGTGCCTCTACAGCCTCGACTGGCTCGGCGTTAGAACATGGTTGGCGCGCGCCACCGCGCGACGCGCAAGCATGAACAGGAATGACGCACACGCCAAAAGTACCGACCAAATGACGTGACGATGTTCGTGTTGTTTTGTTTGTTTTTGAGTTTTTTTGTTTGGGCCTGCGCTGCGTTCGTCCCTGTAGCCCTTGTGAGTCAAGTTGTGACAAGGGCCGTGCTCATCGAATGTCCAGCTGCTTAGCACAGAACTCCGGCGTGAACACGTCGCTCTCTACAACTAGTGTGCCACCGATACCTCTTTCCCGCACATCTCGAAGTCGAGGAGGCGCACGTCCCCGTGAATGACTTCTTCGCCATGATATTGGGCCCAATGAGCATGCACACGTCGAAGAACACCCAGCCGTGTGGACGCGTCGCGCTTCTTGCTTATCGGCGTGGCTTGCCCCTTGAGGATGCAGTCACAGCGAATGCTGTCGTTGATTCGTCCTCATCATATTACGCGCCGCGATCGTCTCGGTGTACTGTACAACATGTATGTACACCCGACGCGCTCTGTGCACCCGCACCGCCCCCGCACCGTTGGGCCGTGTGTTGCGCTTGCTGCGTTGCATTGCATGACATCACACGTGGATCCAGCAAGCCTTCTTTCTTTGCTTGTTTCATCTCATGGGCTGAAATATTGATTCTCGGAAGAGGCACACTGTGGGTCGTTCTCTCGGCGTAGTTACTCCTGCGGCCAGAGTACAGTGTTCCACACCCACACTGAAGTTCGACACTCGTTCACTGTGCACAGCGAACGTGCAGCGTGCAGTGCAACTGACCACGTCGAATCATTCGACTCGAATGCATGGCCACGAAACCGAGCTTGGTGGGACATCACCGAGCTTGGTGGGACATCACCGAGCTTGGTGGGACATCAAACTCCTGACTCCGCGGGCGTCCCCGGCAGTGAGTGAGTGAACTCCTCACTCACTACCACTTTTGGTTTGCTCCTGTCAGACACGACACTTTGTCGTGGGCCTACGGGACCACGGTGAGGACTTCAGTGCATGTACATACATTAGTAGCGGAACGCGGCCATGCGTGTACATGTAGGACGCATGTGTCGTAACTTCACGTGAAAAACCACATGATTTGACTTCACCACGGATACAAATTCAAGCGCCATCGCCGTGT